>Ga0255214_1000542_pt1 | contig 9339 bp, 6 predicted proteins | sample Miss_Law_RepB_8d_FD_189951 | JGI IMG/M metagenome (GOLD analysis project Ga0255214, IMG submission 189951) | Freshwater microbial communities from Mississippi River, Louisiana, United States - Miss_Law_RepB_8d | ecosystem: Environmental > Aquatic > Freshwater > River | place: USA: Louisiana... | reverse complement strand
AGTTGCCCGGTATCGGAAGTTTTCGCGTCAATGTTTTCATGCAGCGCAACGGACCTGGTTGCGTAATTCGTTACATTCCGAGCGACATCCCCGAACCGTCCGCGCTGAACCTGCCGCCCGTGCTGCAGGAACTTGTGATGGAAAAGCGTGGACTGATTCTGGTGGTCGGTGCGACCGGTTCCGGAAAGTCCACCACCCTGGCCTCGTTGCTCAACTACCGAAACGAGCACAAGTCGGGGCATATTCTCACCTTCGAGGATCCGATCGAATTCGCGTTCGAAAGCAAGCGTTCGATCGTCAATCAACGCCAGATCGGCTCGGATACGAAATCGCTGGGCGCCGGACTTAAAAATGCGATGCGCCAGGCACCCGATTGCATCCTGATCGGTGAGATCCGGGACGTCGAGACAATGTCGCATGCGATCGCCTATGCCCAGTCGGGACATCTGGTCATGTCGACGCTGCATGCCAACAATGCGAACAATGCGCTGAATCGGATCGTCAGCTTCTACACTCCGGAGAATCGACGGGTGATGCTGGCTGACTTGTCGGCCACACTCAAGGGAATCGTCTCGCAACGCCTGGTCAACAATCTACAAGGCAATCGGCAAGCTGCCGTAGAAGTCCTGCTGAATACTCGTCACATCGCCGAACTGATCGAACAAGGTCAACTGGACCAGATCAAGGAAGCGATGGAAAAGAGCCTTGCCCCTGGCTCGAAGACCTTCGAGCAGGCGCTGGTGCAGTTGGTACGTGACGAGATCGTCTCGCGCGAAGAAGCTCTGGCGCAGGCAGATTCCCCCACCAATTTGTTATGGCTACTGGAAAATGCCGATCCGTCAGAGACGATCTCAAGCGATCCGGGCAAGCGCAGACCTGCCAAGGACGACACGCCAGGAGGCGCATCGTTTACTGAATTCCTGCTGAACGTCTGATGCGAAATCCTGCGTCCGCCAAAGTCTATGGCATTGAAAACTGCGATCAAGTCCGCCGCGCTCGCGCCTGGCTGCGCGATCATGGCGTGGAGTTCCAGTTTCATGACTATCGCAAGCAAGGACTTCAGGCTGACTTGCTCGAACGCTGGCTGCGCCATCTTCCGTGGGATGTGCTGCTCAATCGCCGTGGCTTGGCCTGGCGAAAGCTTTCCTTGCTGGACAAGGCACGCATCGTCGACAAAGCCAGCGCGATGGAGGCGATGCTCGCCGAGCCATTGCTGATCAAACGCCCGGTCATCGAGGCCGGGGACCGCCTGCTCGTCGGCTTTTCCGACGCGGTACTCAACTCGACATTTGAAGCTTCGACCTCATGACATCATCTGTTCGTGCGCTGACGGAAGCGCTAATCCGATGCGCCTCAGTCACTCCCGAGGACGCCGGCTGCCAGCAATTGCTGATCGAGCGCTTGCGCCCGCTGGGCTTTCAGTGCGAAACCATCGCCAGCGGCGGGGTCACGAATCTCTGGGCCAGTTTGCGCAACGGCCCCGGGCCGATGGTGGTCTTTGCCGGGCACACCGATGTCGTGCCAACCGGACCGCTTGAGCAATGGCATTCGGACCCGTTCGTGCCGACCGAACGGGACGGAAAACTCTTCGGGCGCGGTGCTGCCGACATGAAGAGTTCGATCGCGGCCTTCGTGGTGGCGCTCGAAGAACTGCTGTCTGAGGCGAATCGGCCTCGCGGCGGCATCGGCATGCTGATCACCTCAGACGAGGAAGGCCCTGCCACCGACGGAACAATCAAGGTCGTCAACAAGCTGCGTGATGCGGGTGAGCGACTTGACTACTGCATCGTCGGAGAACCCACATCGGTGAACCGCCTGGGCGACATGATCAAGAATGGCCGGCGTGGATCCATGTCAGCCAGGCTCACCGTACGCGGTCTGCAGGGACATATCGCGTATCCACACATGGCACGAAATCCGGTGCATCTGTTTGCACCGGCACTTGCCGAACTGGTCAATACCGAATGGGACCGCGGCAATGAATATTTTCCGCCAACCACCTGGCAAATCTCCAATATGCGGGCTGGAACCGGTGCCACGAACATCATCCCGGGCGAGTTGTTCGTCGACTTCAATTTCCGCTTTTCAACCGAGAACACCGTCGACACCCTGCAAGCCCGGGTGCGCGAGATCCTTGACCGGCATTCGCTGGACTATGCGCTCGACTGGTCGGTTTCCGGACATCCGTTTCTCACGCCGCGTGGGGAATTGTCCGACGCACTCTGTGGCGCGATTGCGCAGGAAGTCGGTGTGCCAACGGAACTGTCGACCACTGGCGGCACCTCGGACGGTCGGTTTATTGCAGCCATCTGCCCGCAGGTCATCGAGTTCGGCCCCCCGAACGCAAGCATTCACAAGATCGATGAGCACATCGACATAGCGGCGCTCGAACCTTTGAAGAACATCTACCGGCGCACGCTACAGACCTTGCTGGGCGCACGATGAGCGCTCGCAGACCCACGGCGCAAGCGACGGTATCCGGGGTTGCGGCGCAACGCACGGTCGTCGGAATGGATCAGGCGGTGCAGGAGCTGCGCACGCTGCGCGATTGCCTGCGTCATGCCTGCACGCGTTTGTCGGCGGCTGCGCTCGCCTATGGCCAGGGGACCGACAACGCCTGGGATGAGGCCGTCTGGCTTGCCTTGTGGTCCTTGCATCTGCCGCCCGACCGCGTCGAACCGTTTCTGGACGCAAGGCTGACCCGTGACGAGCGCAGCTGCTTTTTCGAGTTGATCGAACGGCGCTGTCGTGAACGACTGCCAGCAGCGTATCTGACTGGTGAAGCATGGTTGCGGGGACTGCGTTTTCGCGCCGATCCCCGCGCGATCATTCCCCGGTCGCTGATCGTCGAGGCGTTGCAAGAGACACTGGACGACTGGCTTGCCGGCCGCGAGCCTGACGACATCCTCGATCTTTGCACCGGCGGCGGCAGCATCGCAATCAGCGCCGCACTCAGATTTGCGCATGCCAGGGTCGACGCAGTCGATCTGTCCGAGCAGGCCTTGTCCCTTGCTGCAGAGAACCTGGCGGATCATCACGTGCAGGACAGGGTCAATCTTTATCATGGTGACCTGTTCGCACCAGTCGGCGACCGGCAGTACGACCTGATTTTGTGCAACCCGCCGTACGTCAATAGCGCCTCAATGCGCAACTTGCCCGCGGAGTTCCTGGCCGAGCCCAACGCCGCACTGGCCGGGGGTAGCGACGGCATGGATCTGATCCGCAGGATCCTCGCTGATGCAGCCAAGGCGCTAAGCGACGGCGGATTGCTGCTGCTTGAAATCGGCCATGAAGCTCCGTTTTTTGAAGCTGCCTTTGACTCACTGGAATTTGCCTACCTGCCGGTTGCCGCCGGAGAAGACCAACTGGTTCTCGTCTCCAAGGAGCAACTGCTGGCGGCGGGCTACGAAGCCACAGTCCGCAAGCCCAGGCGCCGGCGATGATCCGGCTACGCTCGATCACCTTGTCGCGCGGCGGCAAGCCCTTGCTTTCTGACGCAGACGCCGTGATCGCACCAGGCGAACGCATTGCCCTGATCGGGCCGAACGGCAGTGGAAAATCCTCGCTGCTCTCAGCGCTCGTCGGCGATGCGGTGCTCGACTCAGGTCGAATCGAGTTGCCTCCGATGCGCATCGTGCGGCTCGAGCAGACGGTCCACGGCTCGACGATGCCTGCCTGGCGATTCGTCGAGGATGCGGACGTGGGTCTCGCCGATGCACGGGCGGCGGCGGCCGATGCGCAGCAAACTGGAGACGGCCATGCCATCGCGGACAGCCAGCAGTCACTGATCGACGCCGGCGACGCAAGCAGCCGAGCGCGGGTCAAGGAACTGCTGGCCGGGCTGGGCTTGTCTGAAGCGATGACCGAGGAATCAGTCCAGGCGCTGTCGGGAGGCTGGCGCATGCGCCTGAACCTTGCCCGTGCGCTGTTCGTGCCCAGCGACCTGCTGCTGCTTGATGAACCGACCAACCATCTGGACCTGGATGCGATAGTCTGGTTTGAGCGATGGCTGACCCGCTATCCGGGCACCGTGATCGTGGTGTCGCATGACCGCGACTTTCTCGACAGGGTTGCGCAGGCGAGCCTGTCGATCGAGTCTGGGAAACTGGTGCGATACGCCGGCGGATACAGCGCCTTCGAGGCTCAGCGCGCCGAACGACTGACGCTGACGCTCAAAGCCCAGGCCGCGCAACGAGCCCGCATCGACCATCTGAGCGCCTTCATCACCCGCTTTCGGGCAAAAGCCACGAAAGCCAAACAGGTGCAAAGCCGGATCAAGGCGCTCGAAAAACTGGAGGCGGTTGCCACGGCCCGGATTGATCGTGGCATCGAAATCACGCTGCCGCAGGTGGACGATGCACCTGACCCGCTGCTGGTTGCCGAAAATCTGGATGCCGGCTACGGGACGACGCGCATTCTCGCAAACGTGAACCTGAGTCTGAGGCGCGATGCACGAATCGGAGTTCTCGGCCGCAACGGTGCCGGTAAAAGCACCCTGATCCGGACCCTGGTGGGGGAGCTACCGGTACTAGCAGGTGACTGCAAGCCTTCCAGGACCCTACGAATCGCATACTTCGCCCAGCATGGCGTTGAATCGCTGCATGATGACGACAGTCCGCTGAGCTTTTTCCAAAGGCTCGATCCAAAGGCACGTGAAAGCACGCTGCGCGACGAGTTGGGCCGTTACGGGTTTTCCGGGGATGACGCGCTGCGCGCAATCGGACCGATGTCCGGTGGTGAAAAGGCTCGCCTGGTGCTGGCCAGCATCGTACGAACCCGTCCGCATCTACTGGTTCTCGACGAACCAACCAATCACTTGGACGCGGCGACCCGAGACTCGCTGACCGAGGCGCTTGCCGACTTCGATGGCGCGCTGCTGCTGGTCTCGCATGATCGTTACCTGTTGCGAGCAAGCGTCGACAGCTTCGTGCTTGTGCACGACGGGAAGGTCGATGAGTTCGACGGAGACCTCGACGACTATCTGCAATGGCTGCAACGCGCGGTACCGGCCGGGGCCTCGCGCCAGAGCGCCGACGCTGGTGGCAGCGCAAGTTCGCGGGGCGACCGACGAGAGGAACGCCGCATCGCCGCGCAGCGACGCCAGCAACTGGCCGACAAGCTGCGTCCGCTCGACAAGGAACTGGCCGCGATCGAAAGCAGGCTTGCCTCGCTCGAGGCGAGCCTGCGCGAGCTCGAGGCCATGTTGTCGAACCCGACTATCTACACCGATGGCGAGCGTGTCGTCGAACTGAGCCGAAGTCGCAGTGCTCAGGTTCGCGACAAGGAAGATCTCGAAACACGTTGGCTGGAACTGGGGGAAATCCGCGAACGTGCCGAGCGGGAGTTTCTAGCGCAGGCGCAATGAAGTGCCCGCCCTGAATTGCTGCTCAGTCAATGCAGGATCGGCCTGCAGTTGAGCCCATAACAGGGCCGTCAGTCACGCACATTACAATCGGGTCTTTCTGCCAACGACAGTTCCGGAGCCAGCAGTCCATGTCTCTTCCCTTTCAACGAATCGGAGTACTCGGCGCAGGCGCCATGGGCCGCGGTATCGTCCAATTGGTCGCGCAAGCTGGATTCTCGGTTGTATTGCACGACACCCAGTCGGGTGCGATCGACGCAGCGTTCAAGCATCTGAATGAAACCTTCGAGCGTCTGGTTGAAAAGGGCCGGATCGAGACGGCAAGCAAGCAGCAGATCCTCGCAAGGATCGAGCGTGCAGACAGCCTGCAAGGTTTTGAAGGCTGCGACCTGATCATCGAGGCGATCGTCGAACGCCTAGACATCAAGCGCGAGGTCTTCAAGGCGCTCGAGAAAGTGGTTTCAGCCGACGCAGTACTGGCTAGCAACACCTCGTCGTTGTCAATCACTGCAATCGCTGCCGCCTGCGATCATCCGTCGCGTGTCGCCGGATACCATTTTTTCAATCCGGTTCCGCTGATGAAGGTGGTCGAGGTCGTGCGAGCGGCCCGCACCGACGGATCCGTGGTCGAAAGGCTCGTCGAGCTGACTCGCCTGGCAGGCCACATGCCGGTCGTCTGTCAGGACACGCCGGGCTTCATCGTCAATCACGCCGGTCGTGGGTTTGGCACTGAATCCCTGAAGGCGCTCGGTGAAGGCGTCGCCGATATTGCAACGATCGACCGGATCTTGCGCGAACAAGTCGACTTCAACGGCATGGGGTTCAAGCTGGGTCCATTCGAACTGATGGACCTGACCGGGCTCGATGTCTCGCATCTGGTCATGGAATCGATCTACCACCAGTACTACGAGGAGCCGCGCTTCAGACCCTCGGTGATTGGTGCGCAGCGTGTGAGCGCGGGCCTGTTCGGACGCAAGACCCGGGAGGGGTTCTATCGCTATGACGGATCACCGCCCCCTGTCGAGGCGCCCGCGCCGCCCGCCCCCGCTGGGCTGCGGGTTTGGGTCGCGCCAGGCCCGCAGCAACTGGCCGTTCGTGAGCTGGCTGAAGGGCTGGGAGCGACACTGGACCGCGCATCGCAGCCGTCAGCCGATTCGCTCATCGTCGTGACCCCGATCGGGATCGACGCGACCAGTGCAGCGGACGGCCTGGACGCCACCCGGGTCATCGCGCTGGACACCCTGTTTCCATACGGGTTGCGCGCCTGCAAGCGCCGTAGCCTGATGCGCACGCCAGCCACAAGCGCCGACATCTGCACGCTTGCGCATGGACTGTTCGCGAGCGACGGCGCCAAGGTGAGCCTATTGCGAGACAGCACTGGCTTCATCGCCCAGCGCGTGGTGGCGATGATTGTGTCGATCGCCACCGAGATCGCGCAACAGCGCATTGCCTCGCCCCAGGATATCGACTCGGCGGTGCGAATCGGGCTTGGATATCCGGTAGGCCCGCTAACGATGGGAGATCTGCTCGGCCCGGCGCGAGTGCTCGAGGTTCTCGAAGGCATGTACCGGATCAGCGATGATCCGCGCTATCGCGCCGGGCCTTGGCTGCGCCGTCGTGCCAAGCTCGGACTATCGCTGCTCGTTGCCGATTGAATCGGCGATGCCACACCCGGTCGCCGTGAGGACGCAAGGATTCGAGGCAGTCACTTGTTTTCGCAGGAGATAACGCTTTGTCGGAAATGACCAACCTATTTTCGGGCACGATGGATGTCCCTGAGCGGCATCGCTTCGAAGTCGCTGCACTCGAGGCGTATCTCAAGCCTCGGCTCGAGGATTTTGCCGGCCCTCTTCGGGTCGAACTGTTCAAGGGTGGGCAATCCAATCCCACCTACAAGCTGTTTACCGCCAATCGCACCTATGCGATGCGTGCCAAGCCTGGGCCAGTGGCCAAGCTGCTACCGTCAGCACACGCGATTGAGCGCGAATTTCGCGTGCTGAGTGCGCTTGCCAAGACCGATGTCCCGGTGCCACAGGTGCATTGCTTGTGCGAGGACGAGTCGATCATCGGTCGTGCCTTTTACGTCATGCAGTTTGTCGAAGGCCGTGTGCTGTGGGACCAGAGCCTGCCCGGAATGACGCAAGCCGAGCGCGTGTCGATCTACGAAGAGATGAACCGCGTGATCGCGAGCCTGCACAATGTCGACCCGAATGCGATCGGACTGGGCGACTACGGCAAGCCGGGCAACTATTTCGCGCGCCAGATCGGCCGCTGGAGCAAGCAGTACAAGGCATCGGAGACCCAGGTCATCGAGGAGATGGACCGCCTGATCGAGTGGCTGCCGCAGAACATCCCTGCTGACGATGAAACTTCGATCGTGCATGGTGACTTCCGCATGGACAACCTGATCTTCGCCCGCGACGAACCACGCGTGTTGGCAATTCTCGACTGGGAACTGTCCACGCTCGGCCATCCGCTGGCAGATTTTTCTTACCACTGCATGAGCTGGCACATTCCACCCGGAAAATTCCGTGGCATCGGCGGGCTGAATCTCACTGAACTGGGCATTCCGGACGAGAAAACCTACATCGCACGCTACTGTGAGCGAACTGGCCGCGACCCCGCCCAACTGATGAAACATTGGGACTTCTACCTTGCGTACAACATGTTCAGACTGGCAGCGATTCTGCAAGGTATCGTGAAACGGGTGGTCGACGGCACCGCATCGAACGCGACGGCGCCTGAGTCGGCCGACCGCGTCAGGCCGCTGGCCCAGCAAGGCTGGGGATTTGCGCAGCGAGCCGGCTGACCGTCTAGCGTCAACAGAATTTTCCGCGTCGGCGCGTGGGCCGACTTGCGGCTGCATCACCGAAATTCAACCGAGGAGGTAACAGATGGACTTCGAATATTCACCCCGCGTGCAAGAGATGCGCGCCCGATTGCTCGCGTTCATGGATGAGCATATCTATCCGAACGAAGAACGGTTTCATGCGGAGATCGAAGAGAACCGCCGCAATGGCAACGCCTGGATCCCGACCAAGGTTGTCGAGGAACTGAAGCCCAAGGCGCAAAAGGCTGGGCTGTGGAACCTGTTCCTGCCGTTCTCTGAGCGGGTTCCCGAGGGATTGTCCAATCTCGAATACGCACCGCTTTGCGAGATCATGGGCCGCGTTCAATTCGCTCCTGAGGTATTCAACTGTGCCGCCCCGGATACCGGCAACATGGAAACCCTCGAACGCTATGCATCCGAGGAGATCAAGCGCCAGTGGCTTGATCCGCTGCTGCGCGGCGAGATCCGCTCATGCTTTGCGATGACCGAGCCCGATGTCGCCTCATCGGACGCGACCAACATCCAGTCAAGCATCGTGCGCGATGGTGATCACTATGTGATCAATGGACGCAAATGGTGGTCATCGGGCGCTGGCGATCCGCGCTGCAAGGTTTTCATCTTCATGGGCAAGACCAATCCGGATGCACCGCGTCACTCGCAGCAATCGATGGTCGTCGTTCCGGCTGACACCCCCGGAATCACCATCCTGCGCCCGCTTTCGGTGTTTGGATACGACGATGCTCCGCATGGTCACTGCGAAGTGGTCTATAAAAATGTTCGCGTCCCTGTCAGCAACATCCTGCTCGGCGAGGGTCGTGGCTTCGAGATCGCTCAGGGCCGACTCGGACCAGGCCGGATCCATCACTGCATGCGCACGATCGGTGTGGCAGAGCGCGCACTCGAGTACATGTGCCGGCGACTGTCGTCGCGTGTCGCGTTCGGCAAGCGCATCTCCGAACAGTCAGTGTGGCATGAGCGAATCGCTGACGCGCGTTGCATGATCGATCAGGCTCGCCTGCTCACGCTCAGGGCCGCTTACATGATGGACACCGTCGGCAACAAGGTGGCCAAGGCCGAGATCGCGATGATCAAGGTGGTCGGTCCGATCATGGCCTGCCAGATCGTCGACTGGGCAATCCAGGCACAC
>Ga0255214_1000538_pt1 | contig 9380 bp, 9 predicted proteins | sample Miss_Law_RepB_8d_FD_189951 | JGI IMG/M metagenome (GOLD analysis project Ga0255214, IMG submission 189951) | Freshwater microbial communities from Mississippi River, Louisiana, United States - Miss_Law_RepB_8d | ecosystem: Environmental > Aquatic > Freshwater > River | place: USA: Louisiana... | reverse complement strand
ACGCGAGATGTGCCCGCCGCGGTCGCCGAGCCTGTTTCGTCACCCCCCGTCAGGCCGGTGCCGTCGCAGGCGCCGCCCGCCGAAAGCGTGATTGCCGCGGCCCGGCATCCGGTGTCGCCGGCAGCCAGGCAGCGCGGGCGCGAACTCGAGATCGACGTCGAGGCCTTGCAGGGCACTGGCGCACATGGGGCTGTGACGATCGCCGATGTCGAGCATGTCGCCCGGCGGGCATCCGAGGCGCCCGTCCCTGATCAGGTCGCCGCGGCACAGCCGCCTGCTGCCGGCGAGCGACAGGCGCAGATGCGCCGCGCGATCGCCGCGGCGATGGCGCGCGCCAAGCGCGAGATCCCGCACTACTATCTCGCCGAACCGGTGCCGATGGCGCTTGCGCTGCAGTGGCTGTCGCAGCGCAATGCCGGCCTGCCGATCAGCGAGCGGATCCTGCCGGCGGCGCTGCTGTTGAAGGCAGTGGCCTTGTCGTTGGCGCGCACGCCGGAACTCAACGGCTTCTGGCGCAACGAGCGCTTCGAGCCGGCGGGCGCGGTGAATGTCGGCGTCGCCATCTCGCTACGCGGTGGCGGTCTGGTCGCGCCGGCAATCCACGACGTCGCCGACAAGCCGGTCGCACAACTGATGAAGGATCTATCCGACCTGGTGCGTCGCGCGCGGGCCGGATCGCTGCGCAGTTCGGAGCTGTCCGATGCAACGATCACGGTAACCAATCTCGGCGACCGGGGCGTCGAGTCGGTGGCTGGCATCATCTATCCACCGCAGGTCGCGCTGGTAGGATTTGGCAGGATCGCGGAGCGTGCATGGGCGCAGGACGGCGGCTTGCGCGTGATGCCGGTCGTCACTGCCAGCCTGGCGGCCGACCACCGGGTGTCGGACGGTCATCGCGGCGCGGTGTTCCTGGCCGCGCTGCGCGACTGCCTGCAACGTCCGGAAGAACTCGACGCCGGCGCCTGAAGCGCTCCGCGCCCTGCAACGAACGAATCGGTCACTGCCATGGACTCCTCGCAGATCAGAAATACCGCGGTTTCCATCCTGGGCGCGATTGCGCCCGAAATCGATCCGCAGCAGATTGATGCGAGCCGGCCGTTGCGTGAGCAGGTCGATCTTGATTCGATGGACTGGCTCAATTTTCTGGTCGCGCTGCATCAGCAGTTCAAGGTCGAGATCCCCGAATCCGACTACGCGCGTCTGGTCACGCTCGACGACGTCGTCAACTACCTGTCCGCCCGGATCGGCGCTCGATGAGCGAGACGACGGTTGCGATAGAAAGTGCTGGGGCTCTGAGTCGCGGCGTTGCCACAAGAACGGGAAAACCCATGGAACAACACGAACCGACAAATGCCTATGGCCTGCACGCACGAGTCGCGGTGGTCACCGGAGCGGCAGGGGCGATCGGCTCCGAGATCGCCTCGGTGCTCGCCGCCAACGGCGCGAAGGTCGCGCTGCTGGATCTGCCCGCGGCCCACGCCAGTCTGCAGCAGCGTGCCAGCGCGCTCGGCGGCGGCGCGATCGCGCTCGGCTGCGACGTCACCAGCGAGGCGTCCGTCATGCAGACCGTCGCCGCGCTCGAACGGCAACTCGGCGCCTGCGAAATCCTGGTCAACAATGCCGCGATCCTGCCACCGCACGCATCACTGCTCGACACGACGCTCGAGGTCTGGGAGCGGACGATGGCGGCCAATGTGCGTGGCCCCTTCCTGTGCACCCGGGAATTCGGACGACAGATGGTCGCGCGCGGGCGCGGTTGCATCGTCAACCTCGGATCGGTTGCCGCCGACAAGCCCAACGCGCTGCCGCCGTACAGCGTCAGCAAGGCAGCAATCCTTGCGCTGACCCGGCACACCGCGGTCGAGTGGGGGCCACGCGGTGTGCGCACGAACTCGGTCAGCCCCGGCTTCATCAGGACCCCGATGTCGGCGGTCAATTATGCGAACGCGGAGCAGGTCAACGCCCGCATCGGCATGGTTCCACTTCGCCGGCTCGGTACGGTCTCGGATATCGCGCAGGCGGTCGCCTGGCTGGCCAGCGACGGGGCGGCGTTTGTCAACGGGCAGGACCTGCTGGTCGACGGTGGGTTTCTGCAGACGCCGCTGATGCATGCGCAGCCGAAGTCGGACCAGTACGGCGGATATCCGGGCTAAACGGCTTGGTGGGCGCTGCGCTGGCGCGCGCCCTTCGCCCCCTCAGAACGTCGACAGTGCGCTGTTGCGCACATCGGTGACCAGCATGCAGCCGGGCGCGTGCGTGATCACCAGCGGCACGCCGGCTGCCGCGATTGCTGCCTGTGGTGTGACGCCGCAGGCCCAGAACACCGGCATCTCATCGTCTCGGACGCTGACCGCATCGCCGTAGTCGGGTTTGCTGATGTCGGCGATGCCGATCTGCGACGGATCGCCCAGATGCACCGGAGCTCCGTGCACCGCCGGGAACCGTGATGTGATCTGGATCGCGCGGATCGCATCGGCGGCATTGAACGGACGCATCGACACCACCAGCGGACCGCTGAAGCGCCCGGCCGATGCTGTTGGCACCGAGGTGCGGTACATCGGCACATTGCAGCCTTCAGTCTGGTGACGCAACTCCAGTCCGGCTTCGATCAGCGCCTCTTCGAACGAGAATGAGCAGCCGAGCGCAAACGCGACGAAATCATCGCGCCAGAGTGATTCGATCTGCGTTGGTTCGTCGACCAGTTTGCCGTCGACCCAGACCCGGTAGCGCGGCAAGTCAACTCGCAGGTCGATGTTGCCGGCCAGCGTCGGCAACGCCGGGCTGCCGCGCTCGGAGATGCCAAGCACCGGACAGGGCTTCGGGTTGGCCTGGCAGAAGCGATGAAACTCGGAGGCAAACTCCGCCGGCAGAATCACCAGATTGGCTTGCACGTAACCACGGGCCATGCCCGCAGTCGGCCCACTGTAGCCGGCACGAATCTGAGCGCGTGCCCCGATGCCGTCGTCGGCGGCGGCGGTGTCGAATCCCGGCGCGTTCATAGCAACCCCGCCGCGACCAGTGCCTGGCGAATCCGTTCGATCTCTGCTGCCGGAATCTTGACCAGCGGCGGGCGCACCACCGCTCGCGGCAGCTTGCCGAGCAGCACCAGCGCCTCCTTCATCCGGTTGTGCATGTCGACCCAGGGTTCTGCGTAGAACACCTCGGCGGTCGGCATGATCCGGTCGTGCAGCGCGCGGGCGGCGGCCAGATCGTTGGCCTGAACCGCCTCGAACAAACGGGCCTGCAGCTCGGCGATTACCGAGCCGCTGCCCGACAGCAGTCCGTTGCAACCGAGAACCAGAGAGCTGAACAGCCAGGCGCTGTGTGTGGTCAGCACATTCACGGGGCGGGGGCGTGACTGCAGCCGACGGATCTGACGATCGTGCAGCTGCGGATTCGCGCTCCAGTCCTTGATCGCACGCACCGTCGGTACCTCGTCGCAGATGCGCTCGAGCGTGGCCATCGGGTAGCCCTGGCCACCGGACGGCGGGTACTGGAAAATGATCAGCGGCAGATCGGTGGCGTCGGCAATGCGCTTGATGTGCTCGACCGCCATTTCCGGACGCTGACCGAAGGTGTAGATGCCGGACGGGAACACCAGCAGCGCTGACGCGCCGCCTTCGGTGGCCATCCTGGCAATGCGCTGGCCTTCCAGGCTGCCTTCGCAATAGACGCCGGCGACCACCGGAGTGGTGTCGCCGATCTCGTCCATCGTGATCTCGAGCACCCGGCGCTGTTCGTCCAGCGTGCAGGAGGCAACCTCGGATGAATGGGCGTTCGTGGTGATCGCGGCGAGGCCCCTGACCGAGGTGACGTCGCGCAGATGCGCGCGATACGAGGCTTCGTCGATCGACAGGTCGTCATGGAAGGGCAGCAGTACCGCCGGGATGACACCATGGGGAACGAAATCCTTGAATCTGGGCATGTCAGGCACTCCAGGAATCGGCTGGTTCGCACAGTGAGCAGGCGAGTTTGACACAGCCGTTTGCCTCGGACCAAACTGCGCGGTTTGGCGCCGACCGTGGCCCGCACCAACCAGGAGAACGCAAGATGTCCGACGAAATGAACAAGGCGCTGTATGAAAAAGGGCTCGCGATCCGTCGCGAGGTGCTCGGAGCCGAGTATGTCGACAACTCGATCAAGAACGCCACCGATTTCAACCGCAAGTTCCAGGAGATGGTCACCGAGTACTGCTGGGGAGCGGTCTGGGGACGTGAGGAACTCACCCGGCGCGAGCGCAGCATGATCAACCTGGCGATGCTCACGGCTCTGGGCCGCACGCATGAGGTCGAACTGCACGTCAAAGGTGCCTTGAATAACGGCCTGAGTGAGCAGGAGATCGCCGAGGTCCTGCTGCAGACGATGATCTATTGCGGTGTGCCGGCAGCGCTCGACAGCTTCCGTGCAGCCAAAAAAGCGATGGCAGAACATGGCGGCAAGTAAGGCATTGACGCCTCCGGCCAGGCTTGGCGTGGTCGGTCTGGGCCTGATGGGCGTGCCGATGGCGCGTAACCTGCTCAAGGCCGGCTATGCGCTCGCGGTGTATGACGTCAACGCGAAGGCGGTCGCCGATTTCGTCGCCGAGAACCCGCAGGTGCAAGCCTGCGCTGAGTTAAGCGAGCTGGCGCGGGCTTGCGACGCGGTCATCACGATGCTGCCCAACGGCAAGATCGTGCGCAGCGTCGTGCTCGATGGCGCCGACAATCTCGCATCCGGCCTGGCCGCCGGCAAGATCGTCATCGACATGAGCTCGTCCTCGCCGGTCGGTACCCGTGAGCTCGGCGAGCAGCTCGCCGCGCGCGGGCTGGCGATGATCGATGCGCCGGTGTCGGGCGGAGTCAAGCGTGCGATCGACGGCACGCTGGCGATCATGATCGGCGGCGAGCCTGAGTGGATCGAGCGCTGCGAGCCGGTGCTCAAGGCGATGGGCAAGGAGCTGTTTCGCACCGGCGGATTGGGTAGCGCGCATGCGATGAAGGCACTGAACAACTTCGTGTCGGCCGCGGGCTTTGCCGCGGCGGCCGAGGCGGTGCTGGCCGGGGCGCGCTTCGGGCTGGATCCGGCCACCGTGGTGTCGGTGCTCAATGCGTCCACCGGCAAGAACAATTCCACCGAAAACAAGTTTCCGCAGCAGGTGCTCACGCGCAAGTTCGGCGCCGGCTTCAGCCTGGGCCTGATGGTCAAGGACCTGCGCACAGCGCTCGAGGTCGCGCAAGCCACCGGCATGCCGGCACCGATCGCTGAGGCAACGGTGCGCGAATGGGCGGCCTCCGAGGAACTACTCGGTCCGGGGGCCGACCATACTGCAATGGTTCAGTATGTCGAACACCTGGCCGGCAGCACGATTGCTGACGGACCGGTTCAAGGAGACTGACATGAAACCCTATGAGATCTACGCGATCCGCTACGCGACCGTCGCGCGGCGCGCGCATGAGAACTTCATCGGAGGCGATCCGCACGAGACCAGCGCGACCATGGACTACTTCGTCTGGCTGGTGCGCAACGACGAGCATCAGTTCGTTGTCGACACCGGTTTCGGGCCGGAGGCCGCGCGCCGGCGCAAGCGTGATTTTCTGCGCCCACCCACCGAAGGGCTGGCGATGCTCGGCGTGGATGCTGCGCAGGTCAAGGACGTGATCCTGACGCACATGCACTATGACCACGTCGGCAACTTCGACAAGTTTCCGAACGCTCGCTTTCATCTGCAGGACCAGGAGATGTCGTTCGCGACCGGGCGTTACATGTGCTGCGGTCCGTTCTCGCACGCCTACGAAGTCGACGAGGTGGTTGGCATGGTGCGCCGGGTGTACGCGGGGCGCGTCGAGTTCCACGATGGTGATGCCGAGATTGCCCCAGGCCTGTCCCTGCATCACATCGGTGGCCACACGATGGGCTTGCAGGCGGTGCGGGTCTGGACCAGTCTGGGCTGGATGGTGCTCGCCTCGGACGCCAGCCACTACTACGCGAACATGCTCGAAGGCCGTCCGTTTCCGATCGTCATCGACGTTGCGAAGATGGTCGACGGCTGGAAAAAGCTGCACAAGCTCGCGTCGGCGCCGCAATACGTGATTCCCGGACACGACCCGCTGGTCATGCAACGCTACAAGGCGCCGGATCCGTCGATGCAGGGCATCATCGTGCGCCTGGATGCCGAACCGGCGCTTTGATCGCCGGTCACACCGTTAAGGAGATTGCTTTGGCCTTTGAAACCATCCTGTACGAGGAAGACGGCCCGATCGGCTGGCTGACGCTGAACCGTCCCGATGACGGGAACATGTTCACGCCACTGATGTGTCACGAGATCCGCGACTGCATCAATGACATCCGACGTGAGACCCGCACCAGAGTGCTGGTCATCACCGGCGCGGGGGACAAGTTCTTTTGCATCGGCGGTCGCAAGGAGGGCATGGAAGACACGCTGCTGTATGCGGGCGTGCTGCCCACGCTGGAGATGTATGAAGCCATCGATCGGCTGCAAAAGCCGGTGATCGCGTCGGTCAATGGTTTTGCGGTCGGTGGCGGCAACGTGTTGCAGGTGGTGTGCGATCTGACCATCGCCAAGGAAGGTGCGGTGTTCCGCCAGGTCGGCCCGATGATGGGTAGTTTCGACGCCGGCTTCGGAACCTGGTATCTGGAGGACGCGATCGGCAAGAAGCGAGCCAAGGAAATGTGGTATCGCAACATTCGCTTGTCGGCCGAACAGGCGCTCGATTGGGGGCTGATCAACAAGGTGGTTCCCGATGACAAGCTTCGCGAGGAAACGCGCCGGATGGCGCTCGAAATCGCCGATCGCGGCCCGTTCGCGCTGGCTTCGATCAAGGGCGCGTTCAATGCTCGCCACGGCGGTGTCAACGGACTGGCGCGGGTTGCGCATGACCTGCTGCTTCGTGGCTATCTTGGAACCGAGGAGTCCCATGAAATGGGGGCGTCGTTCCGTGAGAAGCGCCAGCCCGACCCGGAGAAATTCGGTCACTGATCTGCGTGCGGATCCGGTCTTTTTGGCTGGTCCGCGCATCCTCAGCAATTGCCCCGTTACCTGGGGCGTCGCAAGTTCGAATCCATCGTGCTGCTAAGACTTTCAGACCTGCCCGCCGCGCGCGAGTACTACCGCATCGGCGCCTGGACCGACGAGACCTTCCACGCGGCACTTGCGCGGCATGCTGCGCAGCGCCCCGAAGCGCATGCCTTGCGTGACGCGCGCTTGCGCCTGACCTGGCGCGAATTGCACGACTGGGTGCAAGACTGCGCGCAGAGACTGCATCAGGCCGGGCTGCGACGCGGAGATCGGGTTGCGCTGTGGCTGCCGTCGCGTGTCGAGGCGGTTGTCGTGTTCCTGGCTTGCGCGCGCAATGGCTATGTCTGCTGCCCGTCACTGCACCAGAACTACACGGTCGATGAGATCGGCTTGCTGCTGGAGCGCTCGCGCGCACGGGCGCTGTTCTTCCAGCCGGGCTATGGTGCTGATGCGCAAACCGTCGACATCGTCGAGCGGGCCCGCAGCAGCCCGCAGCTGAAGGCGCTCTATTGCGTCGGCGCGCATGACGAGCGCGTCGACCGGTTCGAGCGTCCGGCGCCTGGTCAGGCCGTGGGCTGTGAGATCGCGGCGTGCGCCGATCCGGACAAGATTGTTTACCTGGCGTTCACCTCAGGGACCACCGGGACGCCCAAGGGCGTGATGCATTCCGATAACACCCTGCTGGCGAACGGTCGGGCGATGGTGCGTGACTGGCATCATGATCACCGCACGGTGTTGCTGTCGCTATCGCCGCTAAGCCATCACATCGGCACCGTCGCGATCGAGCAGCAACTGGCAGCCGGGCTCGAACTGGTCGTCAACGATCCGTCGTCCGGCATGAGTGCAATCGACTGGATCACCCACACCGGTGCCACCTATGTGATGGGGGTGCCTACGCACGCAATCGACATCCTGTCCGAGATGCGCCGTCGCGGGCTGAGCGCGCTGGGTAGCGTGCGCTTGTTCTACATGGCTGGCGCACCGATTCCGCGTGAGGTTGCGCAGTCCTTCCTGTCGATGGGCATCATGCCGCAAAACATCTACGGGATGACCGAGAACGGCTCGCACCAGTACACCCGCCCGGATGACGAAGCGGCGACGATCGTCGCGACCTGCGGGCGTCCTGCAGACGGATTCGAGTGCGCGATCTTCGATGCCGAGAATGTCGATGTTCAGCTCCAGGCCGGGCAGGTCGGCGAGATCGCCACCCGCGGACCGTTGCTGATGCTCGGCTACTACGACAACCAGGCGGCCACCGAGGATTCATTCAATCGCGATGGCTGGTTCCTGTCCGGTGACCTGGGCATGCTCGACGCGCACGGTAACCTGCATTTCGTTGGTCGTAAAAAGGACCTGATCATCCGGGGCGGTCACAACATTCATCCGGCGCGCATCGAAGATCTCGCGCACCGGCACCCGGCGGTGCTCAAGGCCGCCGTGTTTGGCGTTCCCGATGAGCGGCTTGGCGAGAAGGTCTGCCTGTCGGTGGTTCTGCGTCCGGGCGAGCAGCTTGATCCGCAAGTGCTGCTTGCGCATCTGTACGACGCGGGGTTGTCCAAGTACGACATGCCCGAATACTTTGTGCGCCTTGAGGCCTTTCCGCTGACCGCCAGCGGCAAGATCCTGAAGCGCGAACTGCTCGAGTGGGTCAGGGCCGGACGGCTGGAGCCGGAGCCGGTGCGCTGGCGTGCCCGCGAGGCCTGAACACAGGATGTCAGATGGCAATTGAACTTTCACGGCACGAAGAATTCGCGCTGATCCGCCTGAACCGGCCGCAGGCGCTGAACGCATTGTCGTTCTCGCTGCTGCGCGACCTGGGCGCGGCGCTTGACGAGGTCGCGGCCTCGGACGCGCGTGCGCTGCTGATCACCGGTGCCGGCGACAAGGCATTTTGCGCCGGCGCCGACATCAAGGAGCTCACCGAGCGCTCGCTGGTCGCCCAAAAACGTGGCGCCGAGCTTGGCCAGGCAGTCATGGCTCGCCTGGATCGCTTGCCAATCGCCTCGGTGGCCATCATCAATGGCTATGCCTTCGGCGGTGGGCTTGAACTCGCCATGGCTTGCACCTTCCGGCTGGCGACACCGCGCGCAAAGGTCGGCTTGCCTGAAATCAAGCTCGGGCTGATTCCTGGCTACGGCGGCACGCAACGCCTGCCGCGCCTGGTGGGCGAGGCGCGTGCGCTCGAGATGGTGATGAGCGGCAAGACGATTGATGCGCAGACCGCCTTGCAGTGGGGGCTGGTCAATCGCATCCTGGACGGTGATCCGCTCGAGCAGGCGCTGGCCTTTACGCGTGAGTTCAGCCATCACAGCTTGCCGGTGCTGGGTTTTGCACGTGACGCGGTGCGCCGTGCGCTCGATACGCC
>Ga0255214_1000527_pt1 | contig 9426 bp, 6 predicted proteins | sample Miss_Law_RepB_8d_FD_189951 | JGI IMG/M metagenome (GOLD analysis project Ga0255214, IMG submission 189951) | Freshwater microbial communities from Mississippi River, Louisiana, United States - Miss_Law_RepB_8d | ecosystem: Environmental > Aquatic > Freshwater > River | place: USA: Louisiana... | reverse complement strand
CCAGCCGACAAGCTCTTGTCGCGACGCCAACGTTTCGATTCCAAGCGCCCCCTGCCCGGCCGCCGGAAGACTCAGCGAGACCGGCATCATCGCGCGGATGCGATCGGCAAGGCCCAGCCGCTTGAGTCCTGCTGCAGCCAGCACAATCGCATCGTAGTCACCACGGTCCAGCTTGGACAGCCGGGTATCCAGATTGCCCCGCAGAGGCTGAACGCGCAGGCCGGGATAGCGGCGGCGAATCTGTGCAGCCCGACGCAGGCTCGAAGTTCCGACCACCGCTCCCGATGGCATCTGCTCAAGCGACGCGTAGCTGGACGACACGAATGCGTCGCGCGGATCCTCACGCTGCAACACCGCGGCAAGCGTAAACGGCTCACCCAGTTGCATCGGCACGTCCTTGAGCGAATGCACCGCCAGATCAGCACGCCCGTCTAGCAAGGCCAGCTCCAGCTCCTTGGTAAACAAGCCCTTGCCGCCGATCTCTGCCAATGCCCGATCGAGAACCCGATCGCCTTCCGTGGTCATGCCCAGGATCTCGACAACACACTGCGGATAGAGTTCGCGCAACCTTGCCTGCACATGGCGGGCCTGCCACATCGCGAGACGGCTTTCGCGGGACGCAATCACCAGGCGGGCAGGCAACGATCGCGGCTGGACATCAGAGTCAGTTCGGTTCACGGACAGGCTTTCAACGAATTGCGCAGACATCAATGTGTCGCAGAAAAAAGGAATCAAGCAAAGCGTTCAGGAGACAAGAGCCTTGACCGTCGACCATTGCCGGCGACTAACAGGCAGGCGCTCCTTGACATCGCGCATCACGACCTGCCAGAACGGCTCGCCTCCGGAATCCTCCGCAGACGGTGCAACGCGCTCAAAACCGGTGATGGCCTCACGTGCGACGAGTGCGTTGCGGTGGATTCGCACAAAGCGCTCGCCAAACTCCTGCTCGAGATCTGTCAGAGACTCTTCGATCAGAAACTCGCGTTCTGGCGTTCGCACCGTGATGTACTTGAGTTCGGCCTTCAGATAGATCACCTCGACAATCGGTACCAGAACCACCCTTCCGCGCTCGTGCACCGACAACTGTCGACGCTGGGTCTGCGTATCGCGCGCGAGAGCGTCGATCGCCTCGCGACGTTCACGCGGCAGGCTGAGCGTCGCGCGCTGCAAGGCCTCCAGCAGACGGGATGCCCGCACGGGTTTGAGCAAATAGTCGATCGCCCGGACATCGAATGCCTGCACGGCATATTCATCGTGCGCCGTCACGAAGATCACAGCGGGCATTGTCGCGGAGTGCTCAACGGCCGCCCGTGCGCTCAAGTGCCTGGCAAGCTCGATTCCGTTCATGCCGGGCATCTGGACATCGAGCAACACGATGCTGGGCTGCAGCGAGGCGATCACCGACAAGGCGTCCGCAGCCGCTCTTGCTTCACCGACCACCACATGCGCGAACTGCGGCGCCAGATCACCAAGCAACTCGCGCAGCCGGATCCGGGCGACCGGTTCGTCGTCAACGATCAGGATTGAAGGTGCGTCGGACATAACGGCGCCTCTCCTTTCGATACGGAAACTTGAGCGTCACCTCGAAATGGTCGCCGGCCGGACCGGCAGAGAAACGGGCACGCGTGTCGTACAGCAGCATCAGTCGCTCCCGGACGTTTGCCAGCCCCAGCTGATTGCCGGAGCGAGGCTCGGACTCCGATGGCATCGTGTTTCGCACCTGCACCGTCACCATGTCGTCGCGATTTTCGATCGAAATCGTGATGGCTCCGGGCCCGGGCACCGGTTCAATCCCGTGATGCACCGCATTTTCGATCAGCGGCTGCAACAATAGCGACGGAATCAGGGAATCGGGCTGCATGGCGTCCAATGACCATTCGACATGCAGACGACCGTCGAGACGCATTTCCTCGATCGCCAGATACTGGCGACAGGTGACGATCTCATCTTCGATCGCGACCAGATCACGTGTGTCGCGCATGAACACCCGAAACAGGTCGGCCAGGTTTTCGAGCATGAATTCTGCGCGCCGAGGTTCACTGCGCATCAACCCAAGCACCGTGTTCAAGCTATTGAACAGGAAATGCGGCCGGATGCGCGCCTGCAGCGCCTGCAATCGGGCCTCCGACAGCGAAGGTGTCATCGACACAGTGCGCAGATGCATGTACCCGAGCATCAGCCAGGCGAGAAACCCCACGAGCACCAGCCTGACCGGCAGCAGCATCAGTGTGTGCGGCCAGGCACTTTCCGGCTCGAACGCAAGCATTGTGATGACGCAGACCGGAAAGGCAACCAGCACCGGCACCAGGACCGCAAACAACCACTGCCGGGCCCGCACCAGTCCGTTGATGCGGCTTCGCAGCAGGCACAACAGCACAATCGAGATCAGCAGGATCGGCTCGAGCACCGCCAACCAGTGCAGCAAGCGCTCAAGGACCAGCGCCTCGCCGAGTGACAAGGCCAGCAGCACAGCACCCGAGTTGGCGATGGCCACGATTCGCCACGCGATTCCGGCGCCGCATAGATCAGCCAGAACCGGAACCGCGGCACCATCGGTCAGGCGCCTGCCCGGACGGATGCGCGGCGCCCCCGAGTCGGGAGAACCTGAGACGGTGGAATCCCCTACTGAGACCGATGCCGGTCGTGCGGGGTCCTCGGAACGTTCCGCTTGCAGATCGGGCCTCAAGGAAATCAGCCTCCTGGCCTGGCCTGCACCAGGCGAGCACGCCAAAAGCAGACCGTCGAATTGATAACGACTTGGGCGCAAGCTTGCTTCTTTATAATCACAACGATTATGACAGATCAATTTGCCAAGAAATCCGAGGCCTGGTCGGCCCGGTTCTCCGAACCCGTCTCGGAACTGGTCAAGCGCTACACCGCATCGGTCGACTTCGACCAGCGCCTTGCCTTGTTCGATATCGAGGGTTCGCTTGCTCATGCCGCAATGCTGCATGCCGTCGGCATCTTGTCAGCACAGGACCTTGAGTCGATCCGGCAAGGCATGGCCCGGATCCGCACCGAGATTGAGAGCGGCGAGTTCCGCTGGTCGATTGATCTAGAAGATGTCCACCTGAACATTGAAAAACGCCTGACCGAACTGGTCGGCGACGCCGGCAAGCGACTGCATACCGCGCGCTCGCGCAACGATCAGGTTGCCACCGACATCCGGCTGTGGATGCGCAGCACGATCGACCAAATCCGCGCGCTACTGCGCGCGCTGCGAATCTCCTTGCTCGATGTCGCAGAAACGAACGCCGGCACGGTAATGCCTGGCTTCACGCATCTTCAGGTCGCGCAGCCGGTCACATTCGGCCATCACCTGCTTGCCTATGTCGAAATGTTCACGCGCGACGACGAGCGGCTTGCGGACTGTAGGCGTCGCGTCAATAGGCTACCGCTTGGCGCAGCCGCACTGGCAGGTACCAGCTACCCGATCGACCGTGAGCAGGTTGCCCGCATGCTCGGTTTCGAGGCGGTGTGTACCAATTCGCTGGATGCGGTATCAGACCGGGATTTCGCGATCGAGTTCACGGCCTGCGCGAGCGTGCTCATGATGCATGTGTCGCGCCTGTCGGAAGAACTGATCATCTGGATGTCGCCGCGCGTCGGCTTTATCGACCTACCCGACCGATTTTGCACCGGCTCATCGATCATGCCGCAAAAAAAGAATCCGGATGTGCCTGAACTGGCGCGCGGCAAGACCGGACGGGTTTACGGCAGCCTGATCTCGCTGCTGACCCTGATGAAGGCGCAGCCGCTTGCGTACAACAAGGACAACCAGGAGGACAAAGAACCACTGTTCGACACCGCTGACACGGTCGCAGAGACGCTACGCATCTTCGCTGACATGATCGCGGGCATCCAGGTCAAACCTGAGCGTATGCGAGCCGCAGCTGCCGAGGGTTTTTCCACCGCGACCGATCTGGCCGATTACCTGGTACGCAAAGGGCTGCCATTCAGGGACGCACACGAAGCGGTCGCGCTGGCGGTACGGCAGGCGGCAGCGCGCGGTGTTGATCTGTCCGACCTGAGCGTCGACGAACTGCGCGCGTTCAGCCCGCTGATCGGCGATGACGTCGCGCAGGCCTTGTCGCTCGAAGGGTCGCTCAATGCCCGCAACCATGTTGGCGGCACTGCGCCGGCGCAGGTTCGTGAGGCGATCAGCCGTCACCGGGCCGCCCTTGCCGGGTGAGCTGGGCGCATTTGAATCTCTGGCCTGAGCGGATTCTGATCGGCTTTGTGTCAGGCCCTGCGCCCAAGGCGAGTGTTGTTCGAAGGCCATGACATCGAGTCCGAACGCGCCGGACTTGTGCGCTGCCCCGTTTTTGTTGGAAGATTAGCGCCAATCCGGACCTTTCCCCGGGTACCACGATGACCTGCGCGATCAAGGCCCAGGTTCCGCGGTGAAAAGAACGACACTTCAAGGAGACGTAATGCAACGACGTGATGTACTCAAAAAGGCGACCATCGGCGCGGCCGCCACCACGACCCTCGCAGCACCTGCGATTGTCCGGGCACAGCCGACCATCAACTGGCGCCTGGCCTCGAGCTTTCCGAAGTCGCTCGATACGCTGTTCGGTGGTGGTCAGCGGTTTTCGGAGAGCCTCGATGCAATGAGCGGCGGCAAGTTCAAGGTCCGTGCCTTCGCTGCCGGAGAGATCGTTCCGGGGCTTCAGGTTGCCGACGCAGTCATGAACAATACCGTCGAGGTCGGTCACACCGCTTCGTACTACTACATCGGCAAGGATCCGACCTGGGCGTTCGGAACCGCGATTCCGTTCGGGCTGAACTTCCGCCAGTTCAATGCCTGGTGGCTTGAAGGTGGTGGTCGTGACTTGATGCAAAAAGAGTTCTACGACAAGCAGGGCATCCACGCGATCATCGTCGGTAACACCGGCGTGCAGATGGGTGGCTGGTTCAACAAGGAAATCAAGTCTCCCGAAGACCTCAAAGGCCTGAAATTCCGGATCGGTGGCTTTGCCGGTCAGGCACTTGCCAAGCTGGGCGTTACCGCACAGCAGATCGCCGGTGGCGAGATTTATCAGGCGCTCGAGCGCGGTACGATCGATGCGGCCGAGTGGGTTGGTCCGTACGACGACGAAAAGCTTGGCTTCCAGAAAGTCTCCAAGTTCTACTACTACCCGGGCTGGTGGGAGCCGGGCCCCGCGACCCACATCTTCATCGGCAAAAAGGCTTGGGACAGCCTGCCCAAGGAGTACCAGGCGATGGCGACGATCGCGGCGCAGGAGTCCAATGCGCACATGATGGCCCGCTATGATGCGGGTAATGCTGAGGCACTCAAGCGTCTCGTCGCGGGCGGCGTGAAGGTTCTGCCGTTCCCGAAGTCGGTGATGGACGCCTGCTACAAGGCCTGTATGGAACTGTACGCCGAGACCTCGGCAAAGAACCCGACGTTCAAGAAGATTCTCGACCACATGAATGCGTTCCAGACCTCTTCGACGAACTGGATACGCCTGAACGAGGGAGCGTACGACTCATACATGGGCACCGTGCGTCGCTGATCCCGGCGAATCACCTCTGCCACAAAAAAGGCCGCGCAAGCGGCCTTTTTTGTTCATTGGCAGGAAACTTCTTCTTGCTCCCTGCAACAATGCTCTCCCACTGACTCGCGCCTGGCCGATCCCGTGCGACGCACGGGATACGCCCAACAGGCTTGTTTACTTTTTGTCTGGATCAGCTGAATTTCCGTAGATTCCACCTCCGCCACCGCCACCGCCGTAATCATTGGTCGGAATCTCAATCTTGACGTTGGTGGTGTCGACAACCTTCTTGCCGCCGGTCATCGTGTAGACCAACGCAGGGAACGCGATCGTCAGGAGCAGCGCGACCAGCTGCACCGACACGAATGGGATGATCCCCTTATAAATATGCGCGGTCGTGATCTCCTTAGGCGCAACGCTCCTGAGATAGAACAGCGCAAACCCGAACGGCGGCGTCAGGAACGAGGTCTGCATATTCATCCCGATCATCACCCCAAACCACACAAGATCAAGACCAAGCTTGTCGGCGACCGGCGCGAGCAAGGGCAGAACAATGAACGCGATCTCAAAAAAGTCAATGAAGAATCCGAGCAGGAAAATGATCAGGTTGACCACTATCAGAAAGCCGATCTCGCCACCCGGAATCTGCAGGAACAGATGCTCCACCCACAGGTCGCCATCAACTGCCCGGAACGTCAAGGCGAACACCGTCGAACCGACCAGGATGAACATCACGAACGAACTCAGCAGCGCCGTCGAGTGGCTTGCCTCCTTCATCAGCTTCATGTTCAAGCGCCCCTTGAGCAGCGCCAGGATCAGCGCGCCCACTGCGCCCATTGCGCCGCCTTCGGTCGGGGTTGCCACACCGATGAAGATCGTTCCGAGCACCAAGAAGATCAACACCAGCGGCGGGACCATCACGAACAGCGCATGCCGGTAGAGCGCAGCCCCCCGCATGGTGCGGTATTCGTCCGGAAGCGCCGGCAGCTTGTGCGGCTGGAAGATGCTGACCAGCAGGATGAAGCCCGCCAGCATGCCGACCAGCATCAGGCCCGGCAGGATGGATCCGAGATACATATCGCCCACCGACACACCAATGACGTCGGCCATCACGATCAGCACCAGCGAGGGCGGGATGATCTGCGCCAGCGTACCGGACGCACAGATCACGCCCGACGCGATTTTCGGGTCATAGCCGTAGCGAAGCATCACCGGCAGCGAGATCAGGCCCATCGCAATCACTGAAGCCGCCAGCACCCCGGTGGTCGCCGCCAGCAGTGCGCCAACGAAGATCACTGCATACGCAATGCCGCCACGCACCTTGCCGAACAACTGCCCGATCGTGTCCAGCAGATCCTCGGCCATTCCCGATCGCTCTAGGATGATGCCCATGAACGTGAAGAATGGAATCGCGAGCAGGACCTGGTTGCCCATGATGCCGAACAGCCGCTGCGGGAGCGCCTGCAGCAACTCAGGCTTGAGCAGCCCCATCTCGAAGCCGACAAACGCGAACAGCATGCCGTTCGCCGCCAGCGCGAATGCGACCGGAAAACCGGTCAGCAACATCACCGCAAGCACCGCGAACATCACCGGTGCCATCATTTCGTGTGTGAAAGTCATCCTAGAGCTCCGTCCCGATCCTTCAATGCCGTCCGAGAACTGCGATGGTTAGGTTACTGGCCAGCCGCCGAACCGGGCTCGCCTTGCTGGTGTCCCGGCGGGCTCCAGTCGATCAGGCCCTTGAGAAACGCGATCCGCTTGATCAGTTCCGAGAGTGCCTGCGCGATCAGCAGTGCGAAGCCGATCGGGATCAGCAGCTTGACCGGCCAGCGAACCAGTCCGCCGGAGTCGGTGGACTGCTCATTGGTGTCCCAGGCTAGTTGAAACGCGTCCCATCCATAGATCAGGATCAGCCAGCAGACAGGCAGCATCATGAACACAATGCCGAAGACATCGATCTTTGCCTGCGTTCGGAAACTGAGCTTGCCTGCAACCAGATCAATCCGCACGTGCGCCTTGTGCAGAAAGGTATATCCAGCACACAACAGGAAAACCGCCGAGAACAGGTACCACTGACCTTCAAGCCACGCGTTTGACGCGATATTGACTGTGTAACGCATCACCGCGTTACCGGCGCTAACGAGGACCGCGACGAGAGTCAGCCAGTACACCGTGCGCCCGACCAGATCATTGACCCGATCAATTGCTCCAGATATCGCCAATAGAGATTTCAAGAATGTCTCCCGTTATCAAATGCGCTCCCGGGTATCAAACGCACCGGCCGATCCAGGCGACGAGGAAATCCGGTCGCCCAGCTTACGGCGGATTCTATAGTGTTCGATACCCCAGGGCCAAGGTAATTGCATCACGGCCAGGAATACGAAGACCTTACGACACGGACCTGAAGCGTCTGCGCCGCAGCAGCAAGCCAGGTGCAATTACCGCCGGCCGTACGGGTCCGGCTCCGATGTGAGGCGCATGCGGGCGCCTCTTGATCCTGCGCTCGGTCCGATCAGGACACACAATCAGCGCAGAAGAATTCAGCGCTTACGCGGCGGCGGAAGGTCGGTGCAGACCCCTTCGAACGCCTCGGCCGCCATCCCGATCGACTCACCCAGTGTCGGGTGCGGATGGATCGTCTTGCCAATGTCAACAGGGTCGGCACCCATCTCGATGGCCAGCGCCACTTCTCCGATCATGTCACCGGCATGGGTGCCCACGATGCCGCCACCGATGACGCGATGGGTCTGCTCATCGAAAATCAGTTTCGTGAAGCCCTCGTCTCGACCATTGGCGATTGCACGTCCGGATGCAGCCCAGGGGAACACCGATTTACCAATCTTGATCCCCTTGGCCTTGGCCTCCTCTTCGGTTACGCCCACCCAGGCGACCTCGGGGTCGGTGTAGGCGACCGACGGAATCACGCGCACATCAAAGAAACTCTTCTGACCGGCAGCCGCTTCGGCCGCGACATGGGCCTCATGCACCGCCTTGTGGGCGAGCATCGGCTGGCCGACAATGTCGCCGATGGCAAAAATATGCGGCACGTTGGTGCGCATCTGCTTGTCGACCGGGATGAACCCGCGCTCGCCGACCACAACCCCAGCATTGTCGGCACCGATCTTCGCGCCGTTCGGACTGCGTCCCACCGCACTGAGCACCAGATCGTAGAGCTGCGGCTCGGCAGGAGCATTCTCTCCTTCGAACCAGACCTTGATCCCTTCGGCAGTGGCTTCGGCCTTCACGGTCTTTGTGCCGAGCATGATGTTGTCGAAGCGTTTTTCATTGAACTTTTGCCAGACCTTGACCAGATCCCGGTCAGCGCCAGTCATCAGCGTGGGCAGCATCTCGACAACATCCAGGCGCGCGCCGAGCGTGGAATACACGGTGCCCATCTCCAGGCCGATGATGCCGCCGCCAATGATCAGCATGCGCTTTGGCTGGCTGCGCAACTGCAGCGCGCCGGTGGAGTCGACAACGCGCGGGTCGTCCGGCAAGAAAGGCAGGCGAACTGCCTGGCTACCCGCAGCGATGGTCGCCTGCTCAAAGCGGATTACCGTCTTGCTGCCTGTCTTGTCCTGGCCGTCACCGTCGGTGACTTCGACCTCGAGATGATGCGCATCCAGAAAGTGCCCGTATCCGCGCACCACGTTGACCTTGCGAGCCTTGGCCATCCCGGCAAGCCCACCAGTGAGCTTGCCGATCACCTTGTCCTTCGAGGCGCGCAGCTTGTCCAGATCGATTTGCGGCTCACCGAACGCGATGCCGTGCGCCGCCATGGAGCGCGCCTCATCGATGACCGCCGCGCTGTGCAGCAGCGCCTTCGACGGGATGCAGCCGACGTTCAGGCACACTCCACCAAGACTGGCATACCGCTCGACCAGCACGGTGTCGATTCCCAGATCGGCTGAGCGGAACGCCGCCG
>Ga0255214_1000517_pt1 | contig 9481 bp, 10 predicted proteins | sample Miss_Law_RepB_8d_FD_189951 | JGI IMG/M metagenome (GOLD analysis project Ga0255214, IMG submission 189951) | Freshwater microbial communities from Mississippi River, Louisiana, United States - Miss_Law_RepB_8d | ecosystem: Environmental > Aquatic > Freshwater > River | place: USA: Louisiana... | reverse complement strand
ATTGTATCATATGTTGAAATGATATTTCACCTCTTAAACCTTTTTCTTCAACAGCCCATTTTAAAATATCATCACGATCATAAATACAAGCATAATAACAAACATCAACATCAATAACAAAACCTTTATCAACACACCATTTTAATAAATTTAGATTGCCTTTTTTTATTATACATTGAAATGATATTTTACCTTTTAAGTCTTTTTCATCAACAGCCCATTTTAAAATATCATCACGATTATAAATACAAGCATAATAACAAACATCAACATCAATAACAAAACCTTTATCAAGACACCATTTTAATAAATTTAGATTACCTTTTTGTATAATATGTTGAAATGATATTTTACCTGTCATACCTTTTTCTTCAACGGCCCATATTAAAATATCATAATTATAAAATATACTAGCATAATAACAAACATCTATATCAATTATGAAACCTTTATCAAGACACAATTTTAACAAATTTATTTCACCATCTTGTATAATATGTTCAAATGATATTTTACCTGTCATACCTTTTTCTTCAACAGCCCATTTTAAAATATCATAATTATGATAAAAACAAGCATAATAACAAACATCTACATCAATAACAAAACCTTTATCAATACACATTTTTAATAAATTTAGATCACCATTTTGTATAATATGTCGAAATGATATTTTACCCAGCATACCTTTTTCTTCAATGACCCATTTAAAAATATTACAATTATACATAGAAGCATAATAACAAATATCTATATCAATTACAAAACCTTTATCTAAACATAATTTTAACAAATATAAATCACCTTTTTGTATAATATGTTGATATGATATTTTACCAGTCATTCCTTTTTCTTCAATTGCCCATTTTAAAATATTATCATGATAATTGATAGAAGCATGATAACAAATATCTATATCAACGACGAAACCTTTATCAAAGCACCATTTTAACAAATTTATATTACCTTTTTGTATAATATGTTGATATGGTATTTTACCTATAACACATTTTTCTTCAACAGCCCATTTTAAAATATCGACACGATCATAAATACATGCATGATAACAAATATCTATATCAACGACCAAACCTTTATCATAACACCATTTTAACACTCCTAAATTACCTTTATGTATAATATCTTGAAATGAAATTTTAAGATTAAATTTATTTAATTCATTACATATATAAAAATGTGCATATAATAAATTACATGAATTTATTATATTATTTGGAAATGATTTAATATCAATATTTTTAATAGTATAATATAAATGTTTATTCATAGGTTTATTATTAAAGTATAAATATGCGTCATAACAATCATTTATTTTATCTAATCGAGTGTTTTTATATTTTAATGTGTAAAATATAAATTCATTATTAATTGTTAACATTCTAAAATTTTTATTAATTTTCATGATTGTCATAAAATCTTTATCTGTCAATAATTCTTTGAAATTATGTATAAAAATTTTAAATAAATTTAATATATTCATTGTATATGTTGAGTTTAAATATATAACGATTTAAAATTTATTTATTTTATAAATATTAAAAAAATCATTTTTTATATATTAAATTTTATATATTTTATCAATTTCAGTCAAAATTGACATAACCTTTGACATTTTATTTTTATGAGCCAAAGAAAGAGCAGTTTCACCATTATAATTGATTTGTTTAAACATACATTTATCAGTTTTAATTAATTTTAATGCTACATTTGTCATTTTATTTTTACATGCCAAAATTAAAGCAGTTTCTTTGTTATCATTTACATGTTCGGATAAACTTTTTTTTGTTTCTATCAATTTCAATGCGACTGATGACATTTTATTATAACAAGCCCAAATTAATGCAGTATGACCACCATATTTACTTATTTGTTCTGGAATGCTATTACCAGTTTCAATTATTTTCAAAGCGACTTTAGACATATTATATTTACAAGCACAAATTAATGCGGTTTCATCATAATTATTTATACATTCAGGAAAACTATTTCCGGTTTCAATTATTTTCAATGCTACATCGGGCATTTTATTATTACATGCATATATTAATGCAGTATATTTATATATATTCATTTGTTTTGGAATACTATTATTAATTTCAATTAATTTCAAAGCTAAAACGGGTATTCTATAAAAACAAGAGAATGTTAATAATGTGTCTCCATTTTTATCAACATAATTAATATCATATGATTTATTTTCAATAATTTTATTTATAACATCCATATTATTTATTTTAATTGCTTCTAATATTTTTTCATTATTATCATTCATCATAATGTTATAATTAAATATATAAAGATATTTATATATAAACAATAAAAAAATCATTTTTTATGTATAAAAATAATTTATGTATTAATATTTAAATAAATATATTAATAATGAATTATAATAATTTATCAGGACATCTTGAAAGTAATACTTTATCAATCATATTGCCTAAAAAGTTATCTTGTTCAGGACCATTAACAATTTTATCAATATCTTCATAATGATATTTTAATAATGTATCAGTATTGAACCATTGAGACCAACAATGTTCAATATTACCATAATCAATATCTTTAAAAATCTTTTTTGAATCAGACATACAATCATATTTAATATCACCAATATTAAAATCACTATATTTAAATTCAAATAAATATTTATTTTTAATATATTCAATACATTTAGTATGAACACCAAAACCAATAATAAATTCTTCTTCATCGAAATTTAATTCTTCATTTAAAAAATTACAATGTTTATATTGAATTGTTTCATCTTTATTATAAAAATTATCACATTCATTATTACAATTACAGTTATAATGATTATTATTGTTAATATCTAAAAAAGTGATATTATTGAGCCATTCAAAATTGATATTAATATTTTCGAGAACATTTTCAAATTTAGTGGGATTATTTTTATATAATGTTAATAATTCAGGATATGCATCATAGTCGCATGAATCAACATCAACATTTAAAAAATGACCTAATACTAATCCACATAATGGACAATATTCATTCCAACAACCCATTATTATAGTAAATTATAAATAATAAATATATAAAATTATGTGATGCAAGATAAAAAAAAATCATTTTTTTTAATTAAAACATAATAATAAATTTTTACATTTTATCAAAACATCTAGAAAGCAATACTTTATCTATCATATTACCTAATATATTATCTTCTTTAGGTCCATTAATTATTTCATCAATATCATTATAATGATAATTTAATAATGCATAAACATTGAACCATTGATCCCAACATTTTTCAATATTACCATAATCAACATCTTTGAATATTTTTTTTTCACCAATTTCAGAATTATATTTAATATCTTTCATATTTAAATCATTATATTTCAATTCAAAAAAATATTTATTTTTGATATATTCAATACATTTTCGATGAATTCCGAATCCTAAAATATCATTTTCATCATTTGATAAATTACAATGTTTATATTTAATTGTTTCATCTTCATTATAAAAAACATCACATTCATTATTACAATTACAATCATAATAATTATTATTATTGATATTCAAAAATACAATATCATTAGTCCAATGAGAATCAGAATTTATTTTTTCAATAATTTCACTAAATTTAGTGAAATTATTTTTATATAAATTGAATAATTCTATATGTTTTTTAACATAATTTTCATTTATATTATTTATATCATGATATGTAAAACCACCTAATACTAAACCACATAATGGACAATATTCATCCCAACGGTCCATTATTATAGTAAATAATAGATAATAAAAATATAAATTAAGTGATGTAAGATAAAATAAAATCATTTTTTTATATAATCTATTGAATTAATTAATTTAATGATAGGATTTTCAATGAAACAAATAATGCCAATATTTTCAATATCAATATATTTATATTCTTGAAATTTATGATGTAATTTTGTATGAAGATATTCTTTTGTCATAATGATGCCATTATTTTCATTTATTATTTCTAATTTATTATTTTTAAATTTTATATTTTTCAGTATATCCATTTTATAATTGTTTCCATCTAATTCTATATAATTTTTATAATCATTAATTTTAATTTTATCATTATCATTAACAATGATAATGTTATCATTGGAAAATGGATAATTAGTTTCACCATGAGAATTAAATTGGATATCTTGATATCTATGAATGACAGTAGGGAAAGATAATAAGTTTTTATAACATTTAATAGAAAAGAATTTATAAAATTGTAAAATATTGGTAGATGTAAAATTGAATGTATGTAAATCATATATATTATCATATTTAATATTGACCAATTTGTTAATATTACTATAAAAATCTTGATAATGATTATTATTTGTTTCAAAATTGGTGGAACAAAAATGAAAAAATAATTCATGTAATATAATAAAAGTTAAATTTAGATTAAAATTTGAAGTGAAATTATAAGTTTTCATATAAATGTTATCATAATTAATTAAAAATTGATTTTCATTAATTCTTTCAAATTGCATTATTATATATTATATTTAATCTATAAAAATTGATAAAAATTTATAAATCATAATCATATGATGTGTAAATATCATTTTTTATTAATAAAATTATATATAAAAAAATGATATTTAGACATTATGATATTATAATTTATAGATTTATATAAATTAAATAATATATAGATGTATAGAAAACAAAATATATTGGATGAATTATTGGATGATAAAAAACATCCAAGACACTATAATATTATAAGAAACAATAAAAAGAATGATATGAGTAAGTTTATATATATTGAAGATATTGAAATGAATAATTCAACATATAAAATGAGGTATAATAAAATAAAATGTATAACATTATTAGAGACGATATATGAGAGACAAATGAAAAAATATAATGAAAGATATAAAAGATTGCAAGATGAAAAAAAGATAAAACACAATGATATGCGTAAATTAATGAGTATGAGGCAAGAAGAGATAGATATAAATAATAACAAAAAGGAGATATTATTATTTATATTAAAAATATATTTAGAAATAAGAGAAAAAGAATATGTGAAGGAAGAATATGTAAAATTATTAATGAATGATCTTACAATAAATAAATTATGGATAGTATAATTGAAAGTTTATATATGTTGTGAAAGTAATAAATCATGCATATCTTTTATTAATTTTTCTATATTATTATTATATTTATTATAAAAATTTATTTTTCCCAAAACATTATATTGGGAACAATAAAAAATGAATAAATTTATATGATTGAACATTTTTATTTTAAAATTTATTTCAGAATATTTATCATTGGTTATATTTTTATTTATAATATCTTCATAATTTTCTAAAATATCATGTAAATCATAAACAATCAAATTATATTTTTCGACATAAATATGATAATTTATAATAAGTGTTTTTAAAAGTTCAAGATGTTGAAAATTATTAATGACATCATTAATAATAGATTGAAAATTTAAACTTTTATGTGCGAAATTAAAAACTTTTTTTATGTCAATATTTTCATAAAAATCTTTATAATACATATTATTAATAATAAAATACATATTATTACCATAAAAAACATAATTAATATTGTTTCTTTCAATTACACTTGATATTTGTTTTCCAGTGTTAATTATTTCATATAATATGGATTCAATTTCTAAAAATAAAATGTTAATTTCATTGTATATGAGATTAATATCTTTTGTAGTATATGTAAAATCTTCAACAATATGATTATTTACGTTAGTACAGATGCAATTACCCATAAATATAACACTTTTTTATAATAAAAATTTATACATTTTATAATAAAATGATCAATTTTTATTATAAAAAAGTGATATATTTATAATAAGATATATTAAAATTTATTATATATTATAATAGATATAATAATGAAATATTGGATGTATAATAGGATAATTAGGATATTTGACAATAAACAATTTGTAAAATATATGTATTATACTGGCGAAATGACAAGATTACCATTCATATGTATATATATATATTTATGTATGAATTTTTATAATTTAAATAATAAAGTGTTAAAAAATTAGTCATCTTCATCAATGAAACCGTTTTTATTTATTTTGTAGTTGTTATTATTATTATTGATATTATAATTATTATTGATGAATGATGATTTATTATGTTTATATGAATTTTTAGGACCATTATTGTTTGAATAATCTTTTTTATTATTTTCTTTATTTAAATATTCATCTAATAAACGTTTTCCTTCATGTGGTTTAGTTCTTAGATCAAGAATTTCATTCCAAAATTCTTTAAAAATTGGTAATTTATTTTTAAACCATTCAATATCTCTTTTAATTAGAACATTATGACATTTATGCAATTTCCAATATAATGGTTTATCATAATAATATTTATTTGCATATTCAGGATATAATGTTTTCCATTCAGTTTGCATATATTCAATCCATTGTACATATTCAACTTTATTCATTTTTAAATTTGATGGATAAATATATTTAGCATACCATTCTACTTTGTCTCCATATGGTACAGAAGATATATCTCTTGGCATTAATTGTATAACACAACCTTTCGTTATATTAGAATGTATTAGTGTATTCATTCCTTGTTCTTCTGTGGCGATATCATCTAAATAAACGTCTTCAACTTCATTAATGAATTCATCAAAAGAAAATTCTTTTATATCACATTGCCAAAAATCACATTCTTCACTTTTACAACATGCTAATTGTATTTGAACTTGTACCCAATAATAATGGGGACAAATAGTTCCATCAATTGGACCTTTAATCTCAATTTCTCTTTTTAATGGACATTTAATTTCCAACATTCTACCGACTAATGGATTTGGTTTATTATCTAATGTTACACAAGTACTAATACCATCTGGACTAGCACCAATAAAATTAACTAATTCAGAATCAGAACTATCATTTTGATAAGGAACAAGACCAAATTCACCAACTTTAGTGTTATATAAGTGTTCATAAATCATAGTAGCAATTAATTCATATTTTTTGCCATGATACACAAACATATTTTCGGTATATTTATTAGGGAGAATATTAAGTTTATCGAGAATCATTTTTTCCCTAGTACCATATTTACCTTCACCAAGAATATCAGCAGCAGAACTAGCAGTTATCATACCATTTCTTAAATCAAACCATTCTTTAGATTTTTGTTCAGGTTGTGGCAAATTTCTCAAATAATCATAATGTGCTGTTTTTTGTCTAAGAATATCCGTCAATGTTGGTTTAATATTATTAATTAATGATTCATAACGATTATCACGCATTTCAACAGTTTCAAATTGTGGCAATGTAAAATTATCTAATTTTTTAAGTTGATATTTAACATCAAATAAAGTATCAATTAAAGAAATATCAAGAGTTTCATCATAAATAATATTATACATATCAACAATTTCATTTTTTAAATTTGAATAATCATTTTTATTCAAAAATTTATCATTAGTAATATCTGTAAATACGTTCTCTATCATATCTATTAATTTTATAAAAGACATAATTAATACTTTAATAATTATATTATTGTTATCATTTGTTTATATATAAAATATATATTAATATTGTAGAAATTACAAATAAAATAACAAGTACACAAGATAATATCGCACATAAACCGTCATCATCCGTCGTCAACCATCGTCTCCCATCATCAACCAACATCAACCAACGACACATGACATCATCAGTCATCATTTGTTATTAAAATGATGAACTATGAATACATTGGATATCTATATGTACTTTCTCGAATGTTAAAACAATCAAGAAAATAGATGTATGGAAATATGTATTTTTATGGATGTAGTGATAACATTTGTATAAAAATACATATTAGCCATAGTCAAGACTTGCGGAGCCACTTGAATAATTGTTATTTGTTGATATAAAGATCATATTATTATAGAGAATAATAAATTATATGGGGATAGTCATAAAACATATTAATGGATAAAATTTATATTAGAAATATCAATTTTTTTCTATATAAAAAGTGAAAAATAGAAGAATGAGTGAAAATAGTAATATGGTATATAATTCATTATAAAAAGACGGATTATATATAAACAATGATATATAATATAATCTATTAAAAAAATGGTAGATTATAAATATATATTAGTTATAATTATCATTATGAGAAGAAAAAACATATTTGAAATATTAATTTTTTATATAGAAAAATTGAAAATTTATATATAAAAATAGGATATATTTAATATATAAAAATAATATATAAAATTATATATTATCATAATGAATATTTTTGTTGATGGCTCAACAGTTAATAATGGTAAACAAGATGCAATAGGGGGTTTTTCAGTATATATACCATCATTAAATATAAATTTGTCATATTCATTAAAATCATCAAACACAATGATAGTAACAAATCAGATAGCAGAATTAATAGCATGTATAATAGGGATAGAGACAGCGTTAAAACATAAAGAATCGAAAGATAAAACATTGTATGTATATACAGATTCAAAATATGTGATAAATTGTGCGACAGTATGGAATATGAAATGGATAAAGAATGGATGGAGAACAACAAAGAATAAGAATATAGAGAATTTATGGTTAATATATAAATTAATAAATTTAGTTAATAATAATTTAGTAATATTCAAACATATAAATTCACATCAACCAGAACCAACAGTATCTAAAAACACGGAAGAATATATAGCTTGGGAAGGGAATCGGATAGTTGATGAATATGCGAGAAATGCTACAAAGAGTGTATTAATGGCGGAAACGAATATAAAGGTGATGAATTGGAATACGTTAATAAAATATTTGTATAATGAAGTGAAAGATAATAATAATATACCAATAAAATTGAAGGAATTTTATGATAATAAAAAAAATGAAATAATAAATATTTAGAAAATGAAAATATAATATAAAGGAAAGGATAATATAAATAACATAAATATAAATAATATAAGTATAAATGAAAATAAATATAGAAACAATATTAAATTATTTTTCGAATGAAGAAATTAAAATAATTTCAAAAATGAAAAGTGATAATATATATGTAAAATATAATTTTGATATATTAAATGAAGAAAAAAAATATGTATATGATATAGATGGATTTTTAAATTTATTATTGGACAATGATATAATAAATTTGAAATTAGAAGACAAGATATTTGAATTATATGTTATAAAAAGATATATTGAGAAAAATATAGAAAATGAGATGATAGAAAAAAAAGTTGAAAATTTGACATTGAACGATGTGATAATAAAAGTGTGTAAAATATTTGTATTAAATATAAGTATATATTATAGTGAGAATAATTTTATAAAAATATATTATGATGAAAAAATGGATTATAATAGAAATATGATAATGATGAATTTTAAGGGTTCTAATATAAATTTAATAAAAATCGATAATAAAGTAATAGTTGA
>Ga0255214_1000506_pt1 | contig 9594 bp, 6 predicted proteins | sample Miss_Law_RepB_8d_FD_189951 | JGI IMG/M metagenome (GOLD analysis project Ga0255214, IMG submission 189951) | Freshwater microbial communities from Mississippi River, Louisiana, United States - Miss_Law_RepB_8d | ecosystem: Environmental > Aquatic > Freshwater > River | place: USA: Louisiana... | reverse complement strand
AAAGATTAAAAAAAGGGCCCTTTAGGGGCCCTTTTTTAGTGAAATGAAGGCAGGTTATTGATTGAAGCGATAAACAACACCAACCGTAAACCAGGAAGGATTGAAGACCTTATTCATTTCTGACTGCGTAAAGTTAAAATTCACAGACCACTGAGACGTGATAGGTCGTTCGATACCAACACGAAATCCCCATTTGATATCGTTGCCGACGAGATTATTTCCGCCATCAGGGTTAACTGCCGTTGTACTTACGGCCGTTGTGTTATTGAAAAGGTAATTGGTAGCCGTGAGGGCATTTTGTTTCCAAGCGGTTCCAAGAATACCCGCATAGACATAGTTGCCGTTCCACTCTTGATAAAGGTCAAATCCAGCTGAAAAACTAGGTCGTACCACGTTATCAAAACCGGTACCCACTTTACCCTTAATACCAAATAAGGTTCCATGAAAACGAAGATCCAGGCCGGGAGTCACCGTTCTATGAACGTTGAGACCCAGACCATACCCAGCCAGGTTGTTACTAGAGACAACCTTATTGAGGTCTGCATTGGCAATCATGCCATTAAATGAAATGGCGAAGGGAGAGGGGGTTTGGGCCATCAAGGGGATGGTTAACAAAACCAGTGAGGCATATCGTTTGAGATTCATTTTTTTAACTCCAAATAAGTTTTAAGTTAACCAAATTACCACTTGAATCCAGTGGACAACCGAACGCTTCGGCCTCCAGCAAAGTTACCGTTACCGTAGACACCATAGCCCAGGGGCGTTCCCAAAGGAATCAACGAAGGAGTGATACCTGCAGCGCGGAAGGACGACACGGCACTCGCTAAAGGAGTCGTACCGTTAGATCCTGCAATGGATGCGGTGGAGTAACTGGCTAACTGCCAGTGGTTGAACAATCCAAATACGTTAACTTCGGTGAAGAATCGGATCTTGTCAACAATTGGGTATTCCAAGCCCAATTTGAAGTTGAAATTATACGTGTCATTAAAGCGACCGATACCACGAGGTCCATAGAATTGACTGTAGGTATTGGGATAAAGAGAAGAAATGGTTGAACCCGCTGCGGCAGCTCTGAGACGGCCTTCGAAGAACTGAGTTCGGGTCAGGCTGTAAGCACCGCCGCCCAAGTATTCAAAGGTTAAGGCAGCATTCATGGCTGCACCCTGAGCAGATCGATTGGTGTAGGTCAAGAAGATCAATCCACGGTGACGTTGTTCACCAGGCAAATATCCATAAGGTGCGTAGTCGTTATAAGTACGACCATACAGTGTGTGGACATCTTCGTAGAATCCAATGGGTTCAGATTGAACGGGAGGATTGCCACCTTCAGCACCAGTCGAATTACCTTGTAGTTTCGACATGGTCCAATTGCCCCCTAGGTTCCAATTACGATCTAAGCGAGCATTGAATTCCATTTCAACACTCTTGTAATCGCGGACGATGTTGTTGTTGGTCGCCCATCGTTCAAAGAGAACTTGAGAAGTTAAAGTGGTACCTGCAATAGCAAGACTGATTTCATTGTTGGGGCCAATGGCTTGACTTCGAGAGAAGAAATCGCCACCTTTTCGCATATTGTAGGAAATATTTAAGAAAGAACCATCATCCCAATTGTGACGGAAAGCGAGAGAGGTTTCATCGCTGTAAGGAGCGGCTGTGTTAGGCGATGTTCCGCGATTGAGAGGCGAGGAGTAAAAAAGGAGTCCTGCATTAGAGTTAATCTGCCAGTTTCCACGATCTACCAATTGTGCATAGGAGATGTTGGCGAAAGCATAAGGGGAGCCGTAGACTGTATTCACCCAAGTAATACCCGTGGTTTGAGTGATGCCTTTGAATCTCCATGCAGTCGTGATGGGGCTACCGGCACGAGTAAAGCGGTTGGTAAAACCATCGCCTAACTTTTCTACGAAGCGAGCTCGACTGACCGTGAAGAGATATTTTTGGTCTCCGTTCAGATCATAGCGATATTGCATTCGAGGGCTAGTCGCACTCTGAGACGTTACAGGAGATCCGAGGGTATCAGAAGCCGTGGACTTGTCATAGCGGACGCCTAGCATCAGTTGGTGGTTTTTATTGATGGTTAGCAAGTCATTGAAGTAGTAAGAGTCAAATTTGTTCTTAGCAGCACCGCGATCGGTTGAGTAGTTATACAAGGCTGCATCGTTATCCCATGAGGCTGCGTCAACGACGAACGTACCGTTGGAATTATATCCAGCATTGTAGATGATGGATCCCGTAGGCGATTGATCATTCGCAGCGGCGCGAGATTGACGGAGCAACTCGAACCCAACATCAAAGTTGTGGCTACCCAGAGGACCGTCATTGAGGAAATGATTCAAGTTAACGGAGTAGGTTTGAATTTTACGGGCATCTCCCCCGTCCGATTTGTTAAAGATCCCATTGTGGGAGAACAGAGTGCTGAAACCAGCACCATAGTAACTGCCGATGACATCACCGAGGGCGGGATCACCACCTGCAGACAAGTTTTGGTTCTTAAATCCGTAACGAGCTTCCATCGTGGTATTGGAACTAAGGACTCCACGATAGGCAATCGTTTGATATTCATTCAAATTTGTCTGAGGAACCAAATTGCGAGGATCCATGGTGGCCGTGTAGTTACGGTTTTGTTGTTGGGTCACGGCACGATTACTCTGTAACTCAAGGCTATGATCCTGATTAATCGCATAGGTCAGTTTCAAGTCATAGAATTGATTAGCTGAAACTGTATTGAACTGTTGACCCGCGGTCGGAAAAATAAAGGACGCGCCGGTTAGGCCGCCGTTCCAACCATAGACTGCCATCGCAGAAGTTTGCAATAAGGTACCCGTAGGATTGAAGAAAGTACCAGATCCATAGGCCGCGGGCGACAGAATAGTTGAAGCAGTGAACCACAATTTATCTTGAATAATCGGTCCACCAATGAAAACGGTGTATTCAGCAGACTGTAGATCCGTGCCGGGAGCAGGTCGACCTGTGCTGCGATCAAATCGCATACCCATAGGAGAAATCGCTGACCAAGCGGTACGGCTAATATTGGCTCGCATGGTTCCAGAGAAACTATTACTTCCGGATTTGGAAACAGCCTGAATGACACCGCCGGAGAATCCGCCATACTTGGCATTGATGGGTGACTGAATGACTTGAATTTCAGCGATTGAATCATCAACGTAATATGAATTTCGACCGTTGGTACCGCCGAATACGTTGTCAGCAATATCCACGCCGTTAAGGAGGAATCGAGTTCCAAACCCTTGTTGTCCACGAATGGATAAGCGACCACCGTCGGTGAAACCACCGGGGGTGACACCGGGAGCTCTCAAGGCAGCATCTGCGATACCGCGTGTGGTTCCAGGAAGCACATCAAAGGTTTCAGCGGTGATGGTCGTTTGTGATGAGGTATTGGTCTTATCCACGCTGGCTTTGTTGTCCGACACTTCAACCGTAGCTGAAGCGCTTGTAGCCTCCATCAATAGATCTTGACGAGACGTTTGGGAAACATTGACACTCACGCCGGTCGCGGATGCACCAACAAAGCCCTCCTTGCGGAGGCTGATGCTGTAGGCACTGCCGGGAGGCAGGAGCGGAGCGCGATAACTACCATTAGCATCGGTGAAGATCGTGCGAACTCCTTGCAAAGTTGGAGCTGAGATACGAACCTCAACACCTGGGACGGGGTTACCTTTGCGGTCTCGCACGGTTCCAGTGAGGGCTCCAGTGGCTTCTTGAGCCATCAGAACAGGACCGGCAACCAATGCAAGGGAGAGCATGGTGAGAGATGATTTAAATCGGTTCATTGTTTACTCCAAATAGTCGCGAGAGGCGATTAAAACTTGATACCAAAACTGAGTTCAGTGATAAATCCGGTTTTGCTACCGGCGTTGGGGAATTTCACATTGGATTGAGTGATGTTGAGCTCACCGCTGTAACGATCCGTGAAGCGCTGACCGATACCAAAGGTAGGATTCAAAGTCATTGAACTAGTGGTCTTGATTTCAGCAACCGCAGACGAGGAAACCAACGTATAAGTTGTTCCCGCTAGTGACCATGTTTCACGAGAACCCGTATCAGTTTCTTTCACGGTCCACCGTTGTGCGCGGACTCCAACCTGATAATACATGCCTTCACGATAGAAATTGTCGCGATACAAAACGTTAAAGTCATAACCAAAAGACTCAGGTTTACGTACGATACTTGCGTAAGTTCCTGCGGGTGTACCCGACACCAAAGCAGTTCCAGCTTGTGAGCTGTGAGGAATGGAACTGACCAAATTAAAACGGCCTGGATTGATTCGGTAGTTGATGCCGACAACCCAATTATTTTTTGTGAATTCAAAACCGGATGCAAAGGTGTTTAAAGTTTCACCATCGTTGAAACCTGTTTTGTTAGCGATGGATCCGGAGGCATTACCGGTGGTGAATTTAACCGCACCGTCCCAACCCGAAAACATTTGAGCTGAGAGTGCGCCAGTGGCCATGATGGCCAAGGTGGTAGCTTTAACGAACTTTGTGAAACGCATCACGTGTAGTCCTCCGCGACATAACTGTCGCAAATGTACGAGAAATCTTTTTCTCGTGTTGGTTTGTAAATGAAAATAAATAGAACTAGGCCTAGACCTAGCCTGATATGGAATCAAAGGCTATTAAAAGAACAATAGAGCAACAAAGGCATAAAGTCTTGCTTAATTTCACAAAAAAGTTCCTAGACCAACATAAATAATTATTAAGTATATATATTTCAATATTTATACATTGAATGTTAAAGGGAAAAGAATGAAAAGAAAGCTAAGCCTAGATTTATCAATAATTTAAATATCTTCTAGTCGAGTCATGCGCTCGACCCCTTGAACTTTGCGAGTCCTTGAGGCCCCCTGGCCTCCGATAACTAAACCGCAACCTTGGGGCAAGCGTTCTTGCAGATCTTTTAGGAGACGGCGGACACTTTCGCCTGCAGTGAGAATAGACAAGCTGACCGCAACCTTGTGGGCCCCCACTTGCCGAGCTGATTTGGCGATGTTGGCCACAGGAACATCCATGCCGAGTACTTCGGTTTTGTAGCCCTTGTAGGTATAGATTAGTGCAGCCATCAGCAAACCCAATCGATGTCGCTCTCCAGGCAAAGTCGTCATCAAGACCACTTCCCGAGGACCCTTGGCTTGTTGATCCAATTCGTTACGGAGTTTACGAAGAAGATCTTCGAGTACTTCTGTAAGTAGTTTTTCATGATGAATATCGAGTCGACCTTCTGCCCAAGCCACGCCCACGCGCTCAAGCAGGGGAGCAATCGTATGAATGACAAAATCTCGGAGGCCTTGTTGGAATAACGCTTCGGCTAAAAGATTTTTGATCTTTTCTGAATTTGAATTTTGCGTAGCGATCATCAACTCATCGAGTATAGGATTCGGGGCCGCAGTGGCGTTCTTTAAAACCATCGCCTCAAGTTGATCCGTACTCGAACGAACCGCCATCGAAGGTCGATGGCCGGAAGCGACCGCTTCAGCAATAAGACGGAGACGATTGAGATCTTCCGCCCGGTAGCGGCGGTGACCGGAAGGCAAGCGAACCGGCATTGGAAATCCATAGCGGCGCTCCCATACTCGGACCACATCAGAGGACAGGCCGGTCTCAGTACAAATATCTCCAATACTAAGTAGACTAGTATTCATAGATTCTCCTAATGTCTAATTATATAACTAGACATAAATTGTAATGTCTATTTTAATATCTAGACATTAGGTCTTTTAAACTTAAATCTATCCAAAATAATCTGGGCCTCATGGGTGCTTAGTCTCTCCTCTAGGGCTTCAAGGAGCGTGGCGATTTCAACATTCCAAGCCCCTCGATCCTTGAGGGCCCACTCTAACTCTTGAAAAGGCGTGGCGGGTTTCCCTGGTGACAGGCTTGGCTCCTCAGGTTCCGCCGGCACAGACCTTAAAAGGGTTTTCAGAGTTTCGCTCGAGAGGGGTGGGGGATAAGATTGGCGGAGTTGATCCAACCAGGGAATCAATTGATTGAGCCCCTGGGGTTTCACTAGGGTGCCGGCGACCCCCACAAAATCATTGGGAGTCCATTGAGGTATTTCGAGTGCGCCGTGCATCAACCACGTGTTTGATACCATCGAAGGGAAATCCTCTCTGAGGGTTCGAAGAATAATGGGGCTCTGGCCTTTAGCTAGATCATGATCCAGTAGAACTCCTTGAATGTTAAAACCATTGAGATTTTGACGAACGTCAGCGTCCTCTGTTGACCTATGTAAAACGCAATCTTGATGAGCGCAGAGAAGGCGCGTGAGAGCCCGAAGTAAGTTGGGGTTATCGTCAATAATGAGCAAATGAATGGGCAATCAAATCCTCCCCATCAACGAAACCATGAACGAACGGCACGGGTTGTTGACGTATCTAAAAGATTAAGGAGATAAATTTCATCGCCGACCCATACCCAAGCCTTTCCATGGGCTTCTAGTAGCTGGAGACGAGGGCCTTGGAGTAGATCGGAGCGAAGTTCTGGGCGACGCTGAAGAACCCGTTGCGTCTCTGCCTTGTACTTCTCTCTGAGTTCTTCGGCCCAACGGGTTCGTGGAATCGCTCGAGCGCTGCCCCAGCGTTCGCCCTCATAGGAAATGGCACCCGTCGATTTCCAAAACCAACGATCGGAATCTTGGGGAAGAGGGTCTCTGGAGGGATCCCATTTTTGAATAGACAATGGGGCTTTTTCATCGACATTCACCATGCCGAGGGTGTCATTTTTGAGAGGGGTTACTAGCCGAAAATGATCGGGAAACTGAGGAATCAACTGACCTGCACCCCCTTGGGTCCGTTTCCAACCCTGTTCATTTAAATGCCACAAAGTCCAAAAAGAACCGTCGCTGACCCACAGCTGGTCGCTTCGGGGAAACCACATCTGATGAGACTTCGACCAAATAAGAACAATGCGATTCCCGGGCAAATCACGTCCATCGTCCGAAAGACTATCGGGGCGGGTCGCGAGATCGGCGGGAACTCTTTGAAAATCGGGTTCCCGGTAGGCGGCCAAGGATTTCTCCGAGGGCTCCTCATCAATCGACCATGTACTTACTAAAAGTCTGTTTGATTTTTCAAAGAACCCAATAAGGACCGATCGACCATCCCAACTAAATCGACTCCAAGGACCCGAGGGGATCGACCATCGAATACGATTTTCAGGATAATCAATGAGTTGGGTTTCATAACGTTTCAATCCAAATTGAAAGGTCACTAATGCTTGTTTGTTGTTGGAGGGGTTCAAGCGAAAAGAGACGATAGGGGCCTCATAGGAATAGGCTCGCCACTCTAAATTTCGCCAAAGGTAAATCTTGCTCCGACCTCCGGGGCCATTCAATGGAAAACCATGAGGGCTCGAAAAAGGAGCAGCAGACTCCCAAGGAAATCCAAAACCCCACGAGCCCAAAGGTTCCGATTCGGGCTCTTGGGGTTTGTGGAATAAGGGTTTCCAACCCGGCTCCAGATGAAGACTAGCTTCGACGGAAAAATTATCGATGTCGAGGAGCGCCGGGGTTGTGTCCCGTCCGAACACCAAGTCATCACTCTTCCGAAAAAGACCCTGCGCTAAAGACAATAGAAGCAGAAGGCCCCCGATAAATAAACTGGCCATGATGTAACGTCTTGGAAACAGACAAGTACCTCCTGCCTCTAGTTTACGAGTGGTGGACTGAAAAGATCTTTATAGAGCAAAAACCGGTGTAAACAGTCATCGCATCACCCGCGAGAGGGGGCTTGGTATTTTAAGCATTAAAAAAGGACCCTTACGGGTCCTTTTTTATAGAGACGTGGTTCGTTTTTAGAACTGAACCTTAACACCGAACCGAATAGCACGGCCAGAGTTCCAACCTGTTTCAAATCCATAGAAGGGATTGACACTACCAGAACTCGTGGTTCCGTAAATATTCGTTGTGGTGGCCGTACGTCGATTGAAGAGATTGAATACGGTCACACTAGGCGTAATACGGTAGCCCATATAGTTGTAACTGTAATCAATCAACATATCAAACAATGCATTTTTAGGAGTTCGTCCTTCGGAGCCGTAAAGTCCGAATTTAGGAACTGCATTACCGTAGCCACCGATATCTAATGAAGGATCGCCTGAGGCAGTTCCGTCATCAAAGAGACTCTTGGGAGTTCCGTATTGAACAGTTCCCGAAAGACCGATGGTTAGGGGATTGCCCATCAAGTCAAGGCTATAACTTCCAAAGACCTTGAGCACGTGAGTGCGATCGATGGGAAGTAATCCCTCACCGACGTAAGGATAATGATCAAAGGTAGAAGTGATCAAAGCATCAGCTTGTCCATTACTAGATTGACCAAGCCCTTCATAGGTTCCAAAGAGTTTGCTCCAGGTGTAGGAACCATTAAAGTACCAAGCTCCAGACTTCTTTTCACCCGTGATGACCACAGCATCGTAATCATTGTAGGCTTCTTTGAAAGGATTCTCAGCTGCGGTAAATCGAATCTTGCCGCCGCTTAAACGAGGGTTACCCGCATCGTCAAGAGTCGGATGTGGGGTGTAGGTGACGGGTCCTGGTTTGGGATTCCAAAGAACGGAATACATTCCGTAATCTTCATCAATGACGGAATCTTCGATAGGATCACGAAGTTTGCGATTGATGTACTTCGCACCCATAGTCCACCCATCGAGCATTCCACCCTTAAAGATGTGGTCGATACCCATGACCCATTCCACGCGGGAAGTGAGTTGAGTTCCGTCAACTAGAGGAGGAGCGGTGAAGTAAACACCGTAGTCGATGATGGTGGAAACATTGGCACGAACATTCGTGGGGACATTAATGGAGTAAGCGCCTGTTGAGGTGTTATACGAAGTATTCGCAGCGGTGTAGTAATTTCGTACATAGATTTCCGTACCACCCGTTCTCATGACCGGTTGCATCGGAATAGCCACAAAATACTTGGCGTAATTGACGGACAACTTAGTCTGCCCATTGTTGTAGGGATCCCAAGTCAAACCAACGCGAGGTTGGAATAAGTCCATTAGGTCATTAAACTTGAGCGCTGTTTGACCCGCATTGTTAATGATTTCTTGGGATTCAAACCGACCACCATAAGACAAACGTAGACCTGGGGACATTTCCCAAGTGTCTTGGAGATAAGTGGCCATGTATTTAGCTTTGATGGTGGAACGATCGTTGTAATACCACTGACGGTAAATACCATTCCAAGCCCCCCCTCCAGTTGAGCGAAGGACTACAATATAAGGCAAGGCTGATGTTGAGAGTTGACCAAGTCCATTAAAGTATTGAGCACTTGAACCGGTTGCGCTGTTGTCCAAAGTATATTCGGACTCCATAGCAGAAATACCAATTTTATAGTTGTGATTACCCGAGAACCAAGACAAGTCCGCACGGTATTGTGTGGTGACGTTTTCGTTCACCGCATCGAAAACACCATAGCCGCCTCGGTAGAAAGCAGACAGAGGAGTTGTGGCAGGGTTTCCGTCATTCGCTGCACGCATGAAGTCGACGACCAAATTGTCGGTTTTATTAGTTGGGTTCTCTGTATTCGAGAAGGTCGTTTGACCCGCTTTGACTGACAATTGGACATTCGATGAAATA
>Ga0255214_1000488_pt1 | contig 9764 bp, 9 predicted proteins | sample Miss_Law_RepB_8d_FD_189951 | JGI IMG/M metagenome (GOLD analysis project Ga0255214, IMG submission 189951) | Freshwater microbial communities from Mississippi River, Louisiana, United States - Miss_Law_RepB_8d | ecosystem: Environmental > Aquatic > Freshwater > River | place: USA: Louisiana... | reverse complement strand
TCACGCGCTCGTTGGCTGTGGAACTGGGGCCAAGTGGCGTCACAGTCAACTGCATCTGCCCGGGACCGATCAACACCGCGATGACAGAGCGCCACCCGCAAGCCGACCGCTCGAAGTTCGCCCATCGCCGCACCGCACTGCGACGTTATGGAGAACCGGAGGAGGTAGCGCACATCACCGTCTCGCTGCTCATGCCTGCAGCCTCATTCATCACCGGCGCAGTCATTCCCGTCGATGGCGGACTGATGGCGCGCAACGCCTGATGGCGGTAATCGGCGATGCAAAAGAGCGGCTGAAGCTGCGGGTTGCAGACGTCACGACCTGAACGGCCCAACGAGTCGACAGACGACAAGACGTACCTCGTTCTCGTCCCCCTGGGCCAACCGCCCGCAGGGCGGATTCGGCCCCCGGACGGTATGCCTTGTCGTAATCAGGCGAAATTCTTCGCCGCGAAATCCCAGTTCGCCAGGCTGTTCAGGAAGGTTTCGACGAATTTCGGACGGGCATTGCGATAGTCGATGTAGTAGGCATGCTCCCAAACATCGATCGTGAGCAGCGCCTTGTCACCGGTGGTCAGCGGAGTGGCGGCATTGCTGGTGTTGACGAGGTCGACGCTGCCATCAGCCTTCTTGACCAGCCAGGTCCAACCCGAACCAAAGTTGCCGACTGCACTTTTCGTGAACGCATCCTTGAATGCATCGAAGGAGCCCCACTTGGCTTTGATCGCATCGGCCAGCGCGCCGGAGGGTTGTCCGCCGCCGTTTGGCTTCATGCTGTTCCAGAAGAAGGTGTGGTTCCAGACCTGGGCCGCGTTGTTGAACACACCACCCGAGGACTTGCGCACGATGTCTTCAAGGTTCGAATTTTCGAACTCGGTGCCCTTGATCAGGTTGTTCAAGTTGGTCACATAGGCCTGATGATGCTTGCCGTAGTGAAATTCAAAGGTTTCCTTGGAGATATGCGGCGCGAGCGCGTCGACGGCGTAGGGGAGCTGCGGCAGGCTGTGTTCCATCTTGGTCCTCTGGATTCGTTGAATGAACAATCGCTTGTTGAATCGATGAGCAGATTTTGGACGCGTCCGAAGACAGAGCATCCGATGCCCTCAAATTCTACCCGAGGCTTCCGGCGAGCCCACAACATGGCCAGTCTGCCGCCAAGGACTTCACGCTCAGGCATCGTCCGGCGCTGACGTCCTGCTGCTGCGAACCTCGACATCGAGCGCACCAAGAGCCAGTTGCACCTGCAATGACTGGCCGGCGGAAACCTCCAGGGCCGAGCGCACCACATCACCCGCGTCGGTCTGCACGATCGCGTATCCGCGTTGCAGCACCGCCTGCGGGCTGACCAGATCCAGCTTGTGGGACAAGGCCTGTAACGACTCATGTCGACGCAATGTGCCGACTGCTGCAGCGCGAGCCAGTCTCCTGCCGAGCGCGTCGACCCGTGTGTCCAGGGCAGGCAATCCGGGAACCACGACTTGTCGGCCTAGCGCCTCGATTCGCTGTCGGTTCAGCGACAGCGTCTGGCGGCCGGCCGCGCGCAGGCGTATCGCCAGGGCATCAAGCAGACCAGCGCGCTGCTGCCAGCGCACCGCCGGAGATCGCAACAGCCTCGCCGCAGTGTCAACCCGTTGCTCTGCAGTTAACTGCACTCTGCGCCCCGTTGTCACCAGGCGCCGTGCGATGGCCTGCAGCAAGGCCAGCGAGTCCCGACGGTCTGAAACCGCCGCCTGCGCTGCCGCAGTTGGCGTGGCAGCGCGCAGGTCTGCGACGAAATCGGCGATCGTGAAATCACTCTCGTGGCCGACACCGCAGACCACCGGAATCGGGGATCCGGCAATCTCCCGAGCCAGTCGCTCGTCGTTGAAGGCCCACAGGTCCTCGATCGAGCCGCCGCCACGCACAAGCAGCAACACATCACACTCGGCACGACGCGCCGCCACATGCAGCGCGGCAATCAGATTGGCAGGCGCTTCGCTACCCTGGACCGCGGATGGGTAGACCACCACGGGCAATTGTGGCGCCCGTCGCCGCAGCGTCGCCAGCACATCGCGCAGCGCCGCGGCCTGCAGCGAGGTGATGATGCCAATGCAGCGCGGATGGCTCGGCAACTCGCGCTTGAGCGACTCATCGAACAGACCCTCGCCGCGCAGGCGTTCGCGCAACTCGACAAATCGCTGGTACAGATCGCCCGCTCCGGCGCGACGCATCGCCTCGACGTTGAGTTGGAACTCGCCGCGGGCCTGGTAGAACCCGGCCAGCGCACTGACCTGAACGCTGTCGCCTTCGCGTGGTACGAAGCCGACCAACTGCGCCCGGTGGCGAAACATCACGGCACGAACCTGCGCGGCAGGGTCCTTGAGCGTGAAGTACCAATGCCCGCTCGCGGCACGTGTGAAGTTCGAAATTTCACCGCGCACCTGCAATGGCGGGATGCTGCTGTCCAAAAGTCCAGCAACCGCGCGGTTTAGCTGGCTAACTGTCAGGATTTCCCGCGCCGTTGCTGAATCTTGCGTCGAAAATCCAGCGTGCATGCGGGTTTGCGACGAGTCGCTATCCACAACACCGCACCAGGACTGATTCAACCCGGGCTAATCCGAGTGGACTACCAGAGAAGTTATCGTAAGTCATTGATTTATAATTGATTTTTTTATGCTGAAAATTAAGGCAGAGGCCCAAACCCGAGAATTCATGCGGTTTGCGCGGATGGGCCGCAAGGATTTGCACAGACTTATCCACAGCTTTTGTTGAAAGTTTGCACCTCGAATGCGCAGGATGATACCGGCCGGGCCCCGACTTGCCCGCAATGCCGGAAACACCCGAAAATGGCCCAACCCGATTCATGAATCGCCTCGCATCGCGCCATCCAGGCTCACGCACCCGCGAAGCGCGCCCCCACCCGGAGACCCGACCTTGTTTTCTCTGATCCAGGCCGCAGGCTGGCCGATTTGGTTGCTGATCCTGACTTCATTGGTGGCAGTCGCCCTGATCGTGGAGCGCTTCGTGTCGCTCAAGCGCAACAAGGTCCTGCCCCCGAAGCTGCTCGACGAAGTGCTCAGCATGCACCGGAATCATCAGATCACGCCAGACATGGTGCAGCGCCTGGAGTCCAGTTCCCCGATCGGACAGATCTTCGCCAGCGGACTGCGCCAGGAACTTGCCCCTCGCGATGTGATGAAGGAGGCCATGGAAGAAAGCGGTCGGGCGGTTGCACACCAGCTCGAAAAGTATCTGTCGGCAATCGGCACGATCGCCTCGATGGCCCCACTGATGGGCCTGTTTGGAACCGTGGTCGGAATGATCGAGATCTTCGGCTCGCAAGCCCCATCGGGCACCAATCCGCAGCAACTGGCGCACGGAATCTCGGTGGCGCTTTACAACACCGCATTCGGACTCGTGATCGCGATTCCGGCGATGATCTGCTATCGGCATTTCCGCGCACGCGTCGACAGCTACCTGGTCGAGATGGAACAGCAGTCACTGCGACTGATCGACACGATCCGGGTGCTGCGCAACCAGCCCACGGACGCGGCACCGCATGCGACGGCCCCAGCCTCCCCGCCGATCCGGCAAGGGGGTGCCGGCCGAGCGCGCAAGCAGGCCGAGCAGATCCGGCCGCCGCGCGACTAAGGAACCTGCAACCATGAACTTTCGCAGGGCGGTGCGCCGCGACGAACCGGAAATCAATTTCATCGCGCTGATCGACGTGCTGCTCGTGATCCTGATCTTCCTGATGGTCAGCACAACGTTTTCGAAATTCACCGAGTTACAGGTCAACCTGCCATCGGCGGGTGCCAACAAACCCGCCGACCTGCCGCGCGAGATCATCGTTGGCATCTCGGCGGATGGTCGCTATCTGGTTGATCGCAAGCCAATGAGCTTTATCAGCCCGGCGAGCATGGCCGAGCAACTGCGGGCGGCAGCAGCTGGCGATCAGCAGGCCAGTATCCTGATCCACGCCGATGCCGGTACGACGCATCAATCGGTCGTCAACGTGCTCGAGGCGGCGCGCCTGGCGGGGCTGGCCAGAGTCAATTTTGCCGCGCAGGCCCCCGGCGGCCGATAGCCGCCGGGCATGACGATGACCATCGACAACCGCACTGCGCATCCCGGATGACCCGGCAAATTTTCGAACGGCTCCGAGCAGCCCTGGAGCGCGCGATGCTGGCGATCTGGTTCAGCGAGCGTCCGTCAATTGCACAATGGCTGCTCCGATCCGTGCTGACGCCGCTGGCCGCTCTGACTGCTGCCGTCGCACGTCGGCAGCGCCGTCGCGTGTCACGGCGTGGTCTTGACCGGCGCCCGGCCGTGGTCGTGATCGGCAACCTGCTTGCCGGCGGAACCGGCAAGACGCCAGCCGTGATTGCGATCGCCAACGCAATGCAAGGCCGGGGATGGCGGGTTGGAGTCCTTACGCGCGGCTACCGGGCCAGGTCGACGCAGGCACGGCTCGTGGGCCCCGACTCGCAGGCCAGCTACGACGGCGATGAACCGGTCCTGATTGCCCTGGACACCAAGCTGCCAGTCGCAGCGGCGGCGCGGCGCGCCGAAGCGCTGGCGCTGCTTGAGCAGGCGCATCCCGATCTCGATCTGGTCATCTCCGACGACGGCCTGCAACACGCGGAGTTGCCGCGAACCCTGGAAATCGCGGTCTTCGATGCCCGCGGTGTCGGTAACGGCCGGTTGCTCCCCGCCGGTCCACTGCGCGAGCCGCTTGCACAAGCCAACGCGATCGATGCCTTCCTGCTCAACGCCATCGACTTGCTTCCCCCCCAGATCGCCGAGCACTGCAGTCACGGACAACCGGCCTTCGGATTCGAGGTCAAGCCGACCGGTTTTCGCTTGGTGGGCGCCCAGACCGGCCCGACGTCGGTAATCGAGCAGACACGCTTTGCCCGGCATATCGCCGGCCAGACGATCGCGGCGATCGCCGGCATCGCGCGACCGGAGCGCTTTTTCGCAAGCCTCAGGTCCATGGGACTGACGATCCGGGAGTACCCGCTGGCCGACCATGCCAGCATCGACGCGCGCTGGATCGCTGGTTTGCCGGAAGCGATTGTCGTGATGACCGCCAAGGACGCCGTAAAATGCCGGACATTCGCCGATGCGAGATGCTGGATGCTGGATGTGCGTGCGCATGTCGATCCGGCCTTTTTCGCCTGGCTCGAGGAGCGGCTGCATGGACCATCGACTTCTTGACATCCTCGTTTGCCCGATCTGCAAGGGGCAACTCGAGTACGACCGCGGCGCACAAGAACTGATCTGCGCGCATGACCGGCTCGCGTTCCCGATCCGGGATGCAATCCCGGTAATGATCGAGGATGAAGCCCGCAAGATCGACGCCGCGAATCAAGCCTGAGCGATGGCCGATTTCATCGCACTGATCCCTGCCAGACTCGCATCGACCCGTTTGCCAGACAAGCCATTGGCCGACATCGGTGGGGTGCCGATGGTGGTGCGGGTTGCACAACGCGCCGGCCTGTCGGGTGCCCATCGGGTCGTGATCGCAACTGATGCGCATGCGATCGAAGCAGTCGCGCGCCAGCATGGCATCGAGGTGGTGATGACGCGTGCCGACCATCCGTCGGGCACCGATCGCCTGGCGGAGGCAGCCGCATTGCTCGAACTCCCGGACAAGGCGATCGTTGTCAACGTTCAGGGCGACGAACCGCTGATACCGCCGACTCTGGTCGCTGAGGTCGCCGATCTGCTCGCCACAAGGTCGGACTGCGCGATCGCGACCGCCGCACATCCGCTCGATTCGCTCGCCGAGTACCTGAATCCGAACACGGTCAAGGTCGTCACCGACGCCACCGGATGCGCAGCCTACTTCTCACGGGCACCAATCCCTTGGGATCGTGATCATCTCGCCGGTGATGCAAGCCAGCGACCCACGATGATGTCGGCGGCGATGCGCGACATGCGGCCCTTGCGGCACATCGGGCTTTACGCGTACCGGGTCGGCTTTCTGCGCGCCTACCCTGGTCTGGCGCGATCGCCATACGAAATACTCGAATCGCTCGAGCAACTTCGTGCGCTCTGGCATGGCTATCGGATTGCAGTGCTGCGCACTGAGCAAGCTCCGCCCCCAGGGGTTGACACCCTCGAGGACCTCGAACGGGTGCGCCGACTGGTTTGACCGTCGCCCGGCTTTGACGGTAACTTTCGTCAGCCTGACGGTCCCGGCAGCGCCCGACGGGATGAGCTTTTTCAGTCGGAGGGCGGCTTCGTCCAGGCGTTCCTGCCGATCGGCATCCACTCGAACCAACGAAAGCAGGTCGTCTTCATGCGTCTGATTCTTCTCGGCCCTCCCGGGGCAGGCAAAGGCACCCAGGCGAACTTCATCAAGGAAAAGTTCGGCATTCCGCAGATCTCCACCGGCGACATGCTTCGCGCTGCCATCCGGGAAGGCACTGCGCTGGGCCTGGCCGCCAAAAAGATCATGGACACCGGCGGCCTGGTGTCCGATGACATCGTGATCGGTCTGGTTCAGGAGCGTCTTAAAGCGCCAGACTGCGCCTCCGGATACCTGTTCGACGGGTTCCCGCGCACCATTGCGCAAGCTGACGCGATGAAGGCGGCAGGCGTCAAGATCGATTACGTGCTGCAGATCGACGTTCCTGATTCCGACATCATCGAGCGGATGAGTGGCCGACGCGTGCACCCGTCCAGTGGCCGGACCTACCATCTTCGCTTCAATCCTCCGAAGGTGGAGGGTCGGGACGACGAGACCGGCGAACCGTTGATCCAGCGAGACGACGATCGCGAGGAGACCGTGCGCAAACGGCTCGAGGTCTACCATCAGCAGACCGCCCGGCTAGTGGACTACTACAGCCAATGGGCCCGTAGCGGCGATCCGCAGGCCCCCAAGCATCGCAGCATTTTGGGTGTCGGCTCGGTTGACGACATTCGCCAACGCGCATTCGATGCCCTCGGCTGAATCCGAGGGGCTGGGAATGAAACCATGCGTCGCCGACGCCCTGTCCGCGTTGGCTAGGCGCAATGGGTCAGGTTTCGCGTTTTTGCGCATCTGCGCTTGCCAACACGGGTCCGGATTGGCGAGAATCTCGCGGTTTGCCCGGTAGCAGGCAAAAAATCAGTTCCGAATAAATCAACGGGGGAGGTTCCTTTCATGTCATCAGCCTCGAACGCAGGGCTCTGGTTCGCGCTGATCTGCGGTGTGCTCGCGGTGCTCTACGGCATCCTGACCAGCCGCTCGATCTTGTCGCTACCCGCAGGCAATGCCCGCATGCAGGAGATCGCCGCGGCGATCCAAACCGGTGCCAAGGCGTACCTGAATCGCCAGTACCGCACGATCGGCATCGTCGGTGTGGTGCTGTTCATCATCATCTGGGTCGTACCTGGCCTGGGGCTGGCCACTGCCGCCGGCTTTGCGATCGGCGCCATCCTGTCCGGGGCGGCCGGCTACATCGGCATGAACGTCTCGGTGCGTGCGAACGTCCGCACGGCGCAGGCGGCCACGCAAGGTCTTAACCAGGCTCTGGACGTCGCCTTCAAGGGTGGAGCCATCACCGGCATGCTGGTGGTCGGCCTTGGACTGCTGGGCGTTGCCGGCTACTACGGCATCTTGCTGGGCTCGGCTCCGCATGGCCTGGGCAAGACGATTGATCTACACACGGTGCTCAAGCCGCTGATCGGCCTGGCTTTCGGTTCGTCGCTGATCTCGATCTTCGCGCGACTTGGTGGCGGCATCTTCACCAAAGGCGCCGACGTCGGCGCTGACCTGGTGGGCAAGGTAGAAGCCGGCATCCCCGAGGATGATCCCCGCAACCCCGCCGTGATCGCAGACAACGTCGGCGACAACGTCGGTGACTGCGCCGGCATGGCCGCCGATTTGTTCGAAACCTATGCGGTGACGCTGATCGCCACCATGCTGCTGGGTGCGCTGATGGTCACGGGCGCGGCCAGCGAAGCGGCGCTGTACCCGCTGGTGCTCGGCGGTTTTTCGATCATCGCGTCGATCATTGGTGCGATGTTCGTCAAGGCCACTCCGGGCGGCAAGATCATGAATGCGCTGTACAAGGGCCTGATCGTGGCCGGCGTGCTCGCGACCGTGGTCGCCTGGCCGCTGACCTCCTGGGTGTTCGGCGGCGCCGACCTCTCGTCGTCAGGTCTGTCCGTGATGAGCCTGTGGCTGTGCGTGGTCGTCGGCATGGTGCTGACCGGGCTGCTGGTCTGGATCACCGAGTACTACACAGCCACGGAATTCAAGCCGGTGCGCTACGTCGCGCAGGCCTCGACCACCGGACATGCGACCAACATCATCGCCGGTATCGCGGTGTCGATGAAGTCCACTGCCTGGCCGGTGCTGATGGTCTGCCTGGCGATCCTGGGTGCGTTCAAGCTCGGTGGCCTGTACGGTATCGCGATCGCAGCCACCTCGATGCTGTCGATGGCTGGCATCGTGGTCGCACTCGACGCCTACGGCCCGATCACCGACAACGCCGGTGGCATCGCCGAGATGGCCGATCTGCCGGATTCGGTGCGTGACATTACCGACCCGCTCGATGCGGTCGGTAACACGACGAAAGCGGTCACCAAGGGTTATGCGATCGGTTCCGCGGGTCTGGCGGCGCTGGTGCTGTTCGCCGACTACACGCACGGACTGGAGTCGGTTGGCCTGGCCAGCAGCTTTGATCTGTCCGATCACATGGTCATCGTCGGCCTGTTCATCGGCGGTCTGATTCCCTTCCTGTTCGGCGCGATGGCAATGGAAGCCGTCGGCCGCGCAGCCGGCTCGGTCGTCGAGGAAGTGCGCCGTCAGTTCCGCGAGATCAGCGGGATCATGGAAGGCACCGCCAAGCCCGACTACTCGAAAGCGGTCGACCTGCTGACCAGCTCCGCGATCAAGGAAATGATGATCCCGTCGCTGCTGCCGGTGATCGTCCCGATCCTGGTCGGCCTGATCCTTGGCCCGGTCGCGCTCGGCGGCGTGCTGATGGGCACGATCGTCACCGGCCTGTTCGTCGCGATCTCGATGTGCACCGGCGGCGGTGCCTGGGACAACGCGAAGAAGTACATCGAGGAAGGCCACCATGGCGGCAAGGGGTCCGACGCCCACAAGGCGGCGGTCACCGGTGACACCGTCGGCGATCCGTACAAGGACACTGCCGGCCCGGCCGTCAATCCGCTGATCAAGATCATCAACATCGTCGCGCTGCTGCTGGTGCCGCTAATGGGGGCAGTCCACGGCGGCAAGCCGGGTACGCCGGCCAAGCACGGCGCCGCAGAACCGGTGGCGATCACCGCATCGGCCAGCGCACCGGCCACTGCGCCGATCAGCGCCCCCTCGGCCTCGGTGAAAAACTGAGCTGGCCCAAACACCGGTGGTCCTGACCACCGGTTGCAGCAGCCGCTCAGCGGCTGACTGCCAATGACGCAGGGGCGCCTTCGGGCGCCCTTGGTCATTGGTGGGCCGGTTTCGGGCATCTGTGCCGACCTAGGTTTGGCGTCTCTCCTGCCGTATCTCCCGCCGTATCTCCCGCCGTATCTCCTATACTCGGCAACATCTACAAGGAGCTCATGATGGATCTGAAAGGTAATGTCGTCCTCGTTACTGGCGGCGCATCCGGTCTCGGCGGCGCCACCTCCAAGTCGATCGTCGACGCCGGCGGCAAGGTGTTAATCGCCGACGTGAACGCAACGCTTGGCGAGTCGTATGCGAAGGAGCTCGGTCAGAGCGCCCGCTTCGTCAAATGCGATGTCACCTCCGAGGCCGATGGACAGGCAGCAGTCGCTGCAGCT
>Ga0255214_1000487_pt1 | contig 9768 bp, 5 predicted proteins | sample Miss_Law_RepB_8d_FD_189951 | JGI IMG/M metagenome (GOLD analysis project Ga0255214, IMG submission 189951) | Freshwater microbial communities from Mississippi River, Louisiana, United States - Miss_Law_RepB_8d | ecosystem: Environmental > Aquatic > Freshwater > River | place: USA: Louisiana... | reverse complement strand
GCCCATGTGCGGATGCGGACCAGGCGCCATTTGCGGCGCGGGGGAATCCCCGGAAGTCGCGCCCTGCATGCCCGTCTGTGCGTTTGCAATCACTGCAATCGACGCGATCGACGCAGCGAGCGCGAGAAGAATGAATCTGATCGTTTTCATGCTCAGCTCCTTGTTTGACAAATCCATCATCCATCGACCGGGCCGTCGGCACCACCGGAATTACCCGCGCTTGCGTCTGTTACAGATGGAAAGACGCCGAAAGTTCGGTGGCGTACGCGCACCGCACATCCTCGCGCCCGCTTGCCAGAGCCCGCGCATGCGCGGGTATGATGAATCGATGCCCAAAACTCACGCGGATTAATGTTTCGCTCACCTCCGATCTCGGCGGCGCTGCGCGCGATCGCTGTTGCCACCGTCTACATTGCACTGGCCAGATTTAGTTTCCTGTTCACGATCGAGCAGGACATCTCGACCCCGATCTGGCTAGCCTCCGGTGTTGCGCTGGCCGCCGTCATCGCGGTCGGCGCTCCCGGAGCGCTTGGCGTCTGGATCGGGGCATTCATCTCGCTGTTCGCGCAACTGAACAGTGGCCAGATGCCCGATGCCATGACCAGTGCTGCGTTCGCTACGGGCGCCCTACTGCAAGCATGTCTGGGGGCCTGGATGTTCAAGCGCTATGTACTTGAGCGCAGAACCCGAGTAACGCCCGCTGGCAGGCCGGACGAATTGAGCAAGCGTCTCAGCGATGATCCGGCAAGACCGCAAGCCCGCAGCCAGGATCCGGTCAAACCGCTACTGCTGGCATTCGGAGTGCTGCTGCCCGCCTCGCTGGTCGGCCCGACGATCACGGTTGCAAGCCTGTTCCTCGGCGCTTACGTCGAGCCAGTGAACCTGACCACGACCTGGTTGGTCTGGTGGTTCGGCAACCTGTGCGGGCTGCTGCTGCTCGCGCCGGGAGCCCTGCTGCTGTTCCGCTACAGCCTGAGTCGACGTCATGAGCTCGGATCGGCCTATGTCGTACTCGCGCTCGGCGCAGTCGGCGCCGGAATCGTCGGCTGGTCGATCGAAACGCTGCATCAGCACCGGCTGTGGGTCGCCCAACAGCAGGAGCAGATCAGGGAGCTTTCGGCGCGGCTCACTGACCTGGTCGATGAACAAACCCGGCGTGCCGACGCGGTGGCAGCGCTCGTCTTGTCCAGCAACTATGTCTCGCGCAGCGAGTTCGCTGCCTTCGCCGGGCAGGTGCTCGGACGTCAGGAGACCATCGCACAGGCGATCGCGTTCGCCCCAAGGGTTGCGCAGTCACAGCGAGCGCGATGGGAGATCGATTCCCGGGCTGAAGGTGTCCTCGACTACATGATTCGTGACCGAGGCAAGGACGGCGCGATGGTGCCAGCAGCGCAGCGGGCCGAATATTTCCCGTTGCATCTGATCGAACCGCGTGAGGAAAGCTCGCTGGTGACCGGCTTCGACCTGGCCGCCGACACACAGCTGGGCGACGCACTCGCCAGGGCGCGCGACACTGGCCGCCAGGCGCTGTCAGGGCCCAGCCGACAATTGAACAGCGCCGGCTGGAGCGTTGCGGTGATTCGTCCGGTCTACCGGCAGGATGCCGAGACCGGCACCCCGGAGCAGCGCCGAACCGCCTTGATCGGCCATGCGATGGTGCTGATTCGCCCCCAGGGCATGCTCGAGAAGATCATCCAGGATCGCCGCTTCGAGGGACACGAGATTGCGATCTTCGCGGTCGATCCTGACGCCACTTTCCGGGATTCGCGCGACCATGGCCCGCTGCGCGATGCGCCATTGATCGCCGGCTCGCTCGGTGATCGCACCCCAGGAGAACAGGCGTGGCAGCAGGGCTTTCATGTCATCAGTCATGTTGACTTTGACGGGCAGCGCTGGGGAATCCTTGCCCGCCCCTCGGATCACGCGCTGACCCCGCCGGTGACCGGATTTGCCTGGGCGCTGCTCGCTACCGGACTGTTTGCCGCGGGCACCGTGATGTTCCGTACCCGCCTTCAATTCCAGGCCAATGCGGCACTCGACGAGGAGCGCGCCAAGCTGCATGTTCGCGTCGAGGAAAAGACGGCTGCACATGCGCAAGCCGAGCAGCAGGCCCGCATCGCGGAAGAGACCTTGCGCAGCGCTATCGACGCGATCCCCGAGGGCCTGGTGATCTACGACGCAAACGATCGCCTGGTGATCGCAAACAAGCGGTTCCGCGAGTTGTATGCGAAGGCGGCGCCACACCTGATACCGGGCGCAAGCTTTGAGGAACTTGTCAGGAAGGCCTTCGCCGACGGGCAGTTCCCCCATGCCAAGGGCGACCCGGAGCCTTGGATCGCCAGACGGATCGCAAGATTTCATCAGGCGCAGGGCGATTTCGAGGAGGCTCTGGTCGATGACCGCTGGGTGCGGATCACCGAGCGCAAAATTGCCAACGGAATGACCGTCAGCATCCGCACCGAGATCACCGACCTCAAGCGTGAAAACCGCGAGGCGCGACTCGAAGCGGCCGGCTACGAGCGCAAGTTCCAGGATGCGATCGCGGCGATGCCCGAAGCCTTTGTCATGGTCGATGAACGCGGATCGATCGTTGAGTGGTCTGGCGCCAGCGAAGCGATGTTCGGTTACACGCGCGACGAAGTGCTTGGGCGAGAGCTCGGCGAGCTGATTGTGCCGCGGGTGCATCGCGAGCGGCATCGCAATGGCATGCGCCGCTACCTGGAGGCGCGCGAGCGACATCTGCTGCGACGGGAAATGGAACAAGTCGCGATGCACAGAAGCGGCTCGGAGTTCCCGGTCAGCGTACACCTGGTCAGCTACCAGACACCCGAAGGCTGGCGATTGCTCGGATTCATCGAGGACATCACCGAGCGCAAGAAAGCCGTTGAGTCGCTCAAGACCAGCGAGCAGCGCTATCGCAGGCTATTCGATTCGACCTCGGCCGCGATCCTGATCCAGCAGGGCTCGCAGATCGTTGGTATCAACCAGACCGCCTGCACGATCCTGGGAGCTTCGCGCGATGAACTGATGAAGACCCCGGTCGCAGACCTGATCGCACCGGAGTTCCTCAAGGCTTACATGCAACGGTATCGAGAGACCTTCGCGGCGATCGAGGATCGTGATGAGCGTGCGCTCGAGATCCGGGTACGGGGCAAACCCGGGGAGGCCCGCTGGCTCAGCGTGGCAATGAATCCGTTCGTATTCGGCGACGTGCCGGCGGTGCTTGTCACCGGTGTCGATGTGACCGAACGCAAGAAAGTCGAGGAGAACTTCGCGCAGGCGCAGAAGATGGAGGCGATCGGCCAGCTGACCGGAGGCCTTGCGCACGACTTCAACAACCTGCTCGGCGTGATTGTCGGCAACCTGGATCTGCTCGGCGCCGCCGACATCAGCGACAAGCTCAAGAAACGCGTCGATGTCGCCCTTGGCGCTGCGTTGCGCGGCGCGAACCTGACGCGTGCGCTTCTGGCCGTCGCACGCCGACAGTCGCTCACCCCGGTTCGGGTCGACCTGGTGAGCCACCTGCGCGAGATGCTTCCGTTGATGCACACCAGCGTCGGCAAGGCCATCGAGATCGTCGACGCGATCGGCGAGGGTGAAATCGCGGTACAGGTCGACGTGGGTGGACTGGACACCGCGGTGCTGAACCTGGTCGTCAACGCCCGCGATGCAATCATCGGCGGCGGCACCGCGCCAGGTACCGGTCGGATCACGCTGAACTTGGTAGCCAGAACAATCGGTGAGCCAAGCGACCAACAGACCCCGGAGTCCCTGGCACCCGGACGCTATGCGGTGATCTCGGTCAGCGACAATGGCAGCGGCATGAGCGCGGAGCAGCTATCCCGGGTACTGGAGCCGTTTTTTACGACCAAGGAAAAAGGCACCGGCCTAGGTCTGGCGATGGTGTACGGATTTTGTCGACAATCGGGCGGAGACGTGAAGTTGTACAGCGAGCCCGGCTGGGGTACCGTCGTACGCCTGTTTCTGCCGATTCTGGGCGGCGAACCCGCCCAGGCGAGCGCAAGCGGTAAGGTCGAGATGCAAACGCCCGGAGGCACGGAACGCATCCTGCTCGTGGATGATGAAACCGGGCTGCTGGACGTGGCCAGCCATTGGCTGGAAGATCTGGGCTACACGGTCAGCGCCTTCGACGATCCGCTGGCGGCTGCCGACGCGCTTCAAACCGAACCATTCGACCTGATCGCCACCGACCTCGTCATGCCCTCAATGAACGGTTACCGCCTCGCGGCTCTGGCCAGATCCGTGTCCCCTGGGATCGGCGTGCTCTACATGAGTGGGTTTGCAGCGCCATCGATTGCCGGCGATGCCAGCATCGACGCCGAATTGCTCGAAAAGCCCTTCATGCGGTCGACGTTCGCGCAGGCAGTACGACGTGCGATCGAGTCGGCACCGGCCGCAAATAGCCGCGATGTCACCGGAGCAAGACTGTGAGCCTGGCCGACTCATTGCCCCGCGTGCTGATCGTCGATGACGACCCACTGCTTTGCGAATTCATGGCGACGGTCGCCGAAGACGCCGGTTTCGAAGTTCGCGCACTGACCGACCCGACCACGATCGCGCAAGAGCTCGACATGGTGCCGGACATCCTGGTGCTCGACCTGAGCATGCCGCAGATGGATGGCATCGAAATCCTGCGCCTACTGGCGAACCGGCACAGCCAGATCGGGGTCATCATCGTCAGTGGTTACGATGCAGTGGTGCTCGGTGCCGCCAGTCAGCTCGCGCAGGGCCAGAAGCTGAATCTGCTCGGCACGCTGAGCAAGCCGATTCGCGCCCATGATCTCACCTCGATGCTGGCGCGCTACGAAATCATCGGCCCGACCGGTGCGGCGATCGTCGCAGGGGTCAGCTCGGAAGAGCTGCGCCAGGCATTCGACCGCAACGAGTTCGTCGTGTACTACCAGCCGCAGGTCTCGCTCGCTGACGGGCTGTGGACCGGTGTCGAAGCGCTGGTGCGCTGGCAGCATCCGGTCCGCGGCCTGTTGTCGCCGGACCGCTTCCTGCCGCTGCTCGAGCATGAGGGCATGTCCAGCGAGCTGACCAACCGGGTTGTCGAGATCGTGCTGGACACCTGCGGCAAGGCGGGTTCGCTATTCGGCTTCGAGGGCTCACTGGCGATCAACCTGCCACCGGCCGGCATGACCGACCTGTCCTTGCCGGACCGGGTCGTCACGCGTTGCCGCGAATTGTCATGCAATGTGAGCAGGCTGCAGTTCGAAGTCACTGAAAGCTCGGTTCCTCCCGATCCGCAGATGGCGCTGGACATCCTGACGCGGATGCGCCTCAAAGGGCTGCGCCTGGCGATCGATGACTTCGGCACCGGACACTCGTCGCTCGAGCAACTGCAACTGCTGCCGTTCAACGAGTTAAAGATCGACATGGGTTTCGTGCGCTCTGCACGCATCAACCTCAAGGCGCGCGCAATCGTGCAGCGCTCGATCCAGCTTGGCCGCGACCTTGGGCTCACGGTGCTCGCCGAAGGCGTCGAGAGCGAATGGCACTGGCACTGGCTTCGCGACTCGGGCTGCGAGCTGGCTCAGGGTGAGATGATCTCGCGGGCGATTCCGGCCGAGCGCCTGGCCGATTGGCATCGCGACTGGCGAATGCCCGATCCGTCGGCGGCGCGCGGCTAGTCTGCGCTGTCGTGCTCGCTCAGGACTCCTGATCGGAGCGCTGCAGTGCCTGATCCAGGTCCCAGAGCAGATCGTCGATCGACTCAAGACCGACCGAAAGCCTGACCATGTCCGGTGTCACGCCTGCGGCTCGCTGCTCGTCCTCTGACAGCTGGCGATGTGTCGTGGACGCCGGATGGATGATCAGCGTGCGCGCGTCACCGACATTGGCCAGGTGACTCATGAAGGTGGCGGCCTCGATGAAACGCTCGCCGGCGCGCTGCGCGGCCTGGGCGTCACCACGCGATGCCTTGGCCGGCCGCACGCCGAACGACAGAATGCCGCCAGCGCCCCGTGGCATGTATTTGCGGGCAAGCGCATGGTAGGGACTGTTTTGTAGACCGGGATAGTTGACCCAGGCCACGCGCGGATGCTCGCTGAGAAATTCGGCCACGCGCTGCGCGTTGACAACATGGCGATCCATGCGCACCGGCAAGGTCTCGATACCCTGCAACAGCATCCAGGCCGAGATCGGCGCCAAGGTCGGGCCGAGCGTGCGGGCGATCTCCATGCGCGCCTTCATCGTGAAGCCGAAGTCGCCAAAGGTCTCGTAAAAGCGCACACCGTGATAACCCTTGCTGGGCTCAACCATCTCCGGGAACTTGCCGTTGTCCCACGGAAACTTGCCCGACTCGACGACCACCCCGCCCATGGTCGTGCCATGGCCACCGAGGTACTTGGTGACGGAATGCACGACGATGTCAGCACCATGTTCGATCGGGCGGCACAGGTACGGCGAGGCCAGCGTATTGTCAACGATCAGCGGCACGCCGTGCTGATGCGCGATGTCGGCCACCGCCTCGATGTCGAGCACATTCAGGCGCGGATTGGCGATGGTCTCGGCGAACACCACCTTCGTGTTCGGGCGCATCGCCTTGCGAAAGTTTTCCGGATCATCCGGCTCAACGAAGCTGCACTCGATACCGAAGCGCGCAAATGTGACGCCGAACTGCGAATAGGTGCCGCCGTACAAGGTGCTGGCTGCAACGATGTGGTCGCCCTGCGCGCACAGCGTCAGGATCGCCAGCATCTCGGCGGCCATGCCGCTGGCGGCGGCGATCGCGGCGCGCCCGCCTTCCAGCGCGGCAATCCGCTCCTCAAGCACCGCCACAGTCGGATTGGACAGCCTGGAATAGACATTGCCGAAGGTCTGTAAATTGAACAGGCTGGCCGCGTGCTCGGCCGAGTCGAACACGAACGAGGTGGTCTGGTAGATCGGCACTGCGCGGGCGCCGGTTGCCGGGTCGGGAATCTGCCCGGCATGCAGGCAGAGGGTTTCGATGCCGAAGTCGCGATCAGCCATGTCGGATTCCTGGTTGCGGGCGCCGGCGCCGGAACCCTGGCAGGCTCCGGCGCCGGCAGATTCAGTAGGCGAGCCAGCGCGGACGCCGGGCCGAAACCACCCGGGTGTTGACCCCGGCCCAGTTCAGGCCGCCAAACAGGCGCGCATGCTCGATCTTGACGCAGCGATCGGTCACCGAATCAAGGCCCTGTTCTCGCGCGTAGCGATCTGCCTCGTCGTTGATAACCCCGAGTTGCTGCCACAACACCTTCGCGCCGATCCCCACCGCGTCCTGGGCGATCGGCAGCACATCAGAGGTGCGGCGAAAGACGTCGACGATGTCGACCGGAAACGGGATCGCGGTCAGCGACGGATAACAGGCTTCACCGAGAATCTCGGGATACTTCGGGTTGACCGGAACGATCCGGTAGCCATGCTCCTGCATGTACTTGGCCGCGAAATAGCTCGGTCGATACCAGTCGGCCGAAAGTCCGACGACCGCGATGGTTCGATGCGAGGCAAGGATCCGCCTGAGGGTGTCGATGTCGGACATCGTGCAAGTCTCCGTGCTGCCGGCCGCGGGTGTTCGCGTGACCGTGCTATGTTAGTCAGCAACCTTACACCGGTTTGCACGCGCGACCAGAGTCAGGACGCAGGAGGCGACATGCAGCAAAAACTCGACAAGCAGCCCCTTGGGGCAGGCGCGATGTCCGGGATGCTCGACTCGATGGAGTTCCTGCGTCAAGCCTGGGGTAACTTCAAACTCCCGTCCAACCTGACCCCGACGATGGATCCGGCCGAAATCGATCGGCGGATCGCCGATCTCAAGGTCGTCGAGCAGTGGCTGACTGTCAATCTCGGGATGTTGCGCAGTGCGATCCAGGGCATGGAAGTGCAGCGCGAAACGCTCGCGGCCTTGCACAGCTTCGGCCAGGCCATGACCCAACCGGGGGCTGGCGGCAATGCCGCAGCGCAAGCGCTTGAGGCGTTCAGCCAGATGCAGCGCGCCGCGTCGACAGGGGCTGACACGGCTGGTAGCGGACAGGCCGTGAACCAGTCTGACTCCGGCGATCCACAACAGGTCAGCGCCTCGGCGACCGGCAAGCCCGCATCGCCGACCCGGGCAGGCAGCCATCCAGGTGGCCTCGCGGACGAGTTGTCACGCGCTGCGGTCGCCGCGGTCAATCCGAATGCCTGGTGGCAATTGCTGCAAAGCCAGTTCAACCAGCTGGCGCAGGCAACGCTTGGCTCGGGCACCGCCACAGCGCAGACGAGCCAGCCGGCTGCAGAGCCTGATCCAAGCGTGGCAACTGGCACCGGCAAGCGCAGCCCCGTTAACCGGGTCAAACCCCGAGCAGGCCCACGGCGGGCCGACACGAAACATGGCTCGCGCTGACAGCAGACCTGCGATGCGCCCCTTTCTCTGCGGTCATGCGACCCACCCGGACTGGCGGATGGTGGTCGAGCTGACCCTGGCCCAGATGGATGGCCGGGAACAGGTCGCGCCGCCCCTCGGGTTGACCCGGCTCGGAATTGCCTATGTGAGCACCCACTATGGCAAGGACGTTGAACAAATCTGGGCTCAGCTGAAAGCCTGGACCGGCGTTGAACACTGGGTCGGGGCCACCGGATACGGGATATGCGCGAACGGTGCCGAGTACTCCGACCTGCCAGCCCTGGCGGTGATGATCGCCGAATTGCCGCGGGACAGCTTCCGGATCTTTCGTGGCGCACAGGCCTTGACCGGGGCCGGCGCCGAGCAGCGCCGGGTTCGCGCACATACGGCGCTACTGCATGCGGATCCGACCACGCCGGAACTGCAGGATCTGACTCAGGAGCTGGCAGCCGGTATTGCATCCGGATACCTGTTCGGCGGCCTGGTCCACGGTGAGCCGGGCGGTTTCTCGCAACTGGCCGGGCAGGCATTCGATGACGGAGTCTCCGGCGTCGCGTTCTCGCGGCAGATCGATATCCGTTCACGGGTCAGCCAGGGTTGCGCGCCACTGGCCGGCGAGCACCGGATCTCGGAGTGTTCGTCGCACTTCATCTGCGAACTCGACGGAAAGCCGGCGCTCGATGTGCTGCTGGCCGATCTTGATGTTCCGGAGCAGGCGCGAGGCTCACGCGACGGCGATGAAATTCTGCGCTCGCTGCCCTCGGAGCGGCTGCGCGAAGGCTTGTTCGTCGGGCTCTCGCCGGGTGACTCCCCGCGACGGGTAGGCTTTGGCGACTACCTGGTGCGCAATGTCGTCGGCATCGATCCGCAAAATCGCCTGCTGGCCGTGGCCGCCAACCCGGAGCAAGGCGACCGGGTGGTTTTCTGTACCCGCGACCGGCATGCCGCCCACCAGGATCTGATCCGCGTGTGCACCGAACTGCGCGGCGAAATCGAGGACGAGGGTTTGCAGGTTCGAGGCGCCCTGTACCACAGCTGCGTTGCCCGGGGCGCCAACCTGTTTGGCAGCGTTGGGGCCGAGATGGACCTGATCCGGCACAACCTGGGCGAGTTACCGTTGATTGGTTTCCATGCCAACGGCGAAATCGCCCGCGATCGCATCTACGGACACACGGGGGTGCTGACGCTGTTCGTTTGAGGCCTTGCCGGGCAGCGTTTGCCAGCGAGGCACGCAAAGACGTTCAAGCCAGGCCTTGGCTGCGGTTCCAGCGAGCCACCGCGTCGCGGATCTGCGCAAGATCACCGATCACGGCCACGCCCTTGAGCGGCCTGCGATGCAGCACCGGCGCACCGCCTCCGACCCAGATTTCGACCGATGACGACAGTTTTGAGCGCAA
>Ga0255214_1000486_pt1 | contig 9771 bp, 8 predicted proteins | sample Miss_Law_RepB_8d_FD_189951 | JGI IMG/M metagenome (GOLD analysis project Ga0255214, IMG submission 189951) | Freshwater microbial communities from Mississippi River, Louisiana, United States - Miss_Law_RepB_8d | ecosystem: Environmental > Aquatic > Freshwater > River | place: USA: Louisiana... | reverse complement strand
GGCCTGCGTCGTCAGCGGTCGAAACTTGCATCGTATTCCATGATGCGGAATCAAGTTCCCGCTTTACGAAATAAAGATTTGCGTTGCAACAAGAATTTCTTTCATTGTGGGAAATAATATACCGCAATACGGTAAGCGAGATGTAAACAATTGTTTTATATGACAAATATTTTTTAAAATTTTCCTAATTCAACATGTTGCTTCGCACAACTCCTCGCTAAGGTATTGCTCAAGGGCGAACGCTTTTTCTCCTCCAAAGCGTCTGGGACCCGAGTCCTGATCAATCCCTACCAAGGAGCCATCCATGCCTGCGCGTCAACTCGAAGCACAAAAGCTGCAAAAAGACTGGAACGAAAATCCCCGCTGGAACGGGGTGAAGCGCGCCTACGGCGCCGACGAGGTCGTGCGCCTTCGTGGCTCGATGCCGATCGAGCATACCCTGGCCAAGCGCGGCGCCGAGAAGCTTTGGCGACTGCTCAACGATGAGCCTTTCGTCAACACCCTGGGCGCGATGAGCGGCAATCAGGCGATGCAGCAGGTCAAGGCCGGCCTGAAGGCAATCTACCTGTCCGGATGGCAAGTCGCGGCGGATGCGAACGTCGCGGGCGAAATGTACCCGGACCAGTCTTTGTACCCGATCAACTCGGTGCCGCAGGTCGTACGCCGCATCAACAACACCTTTCAGCGTGCGGATCAGATTCAGTGGTCCGAGGGTAAGGGCCCGGGTGACCATGGCTATGTGGATTACTTTGCCCCGATTGTCGCCGACGCCGAGGCGGGCTTTGGTGGCGTACTCAATGCATTCGAATTGATGAAGGCGATGATCGATGCGGGCGCTGCCGGCGTGCACTTCGAAGATCAGCTTGCCTCAGTCAAGAAATGCGGCCACATGGGGGGCAAGGTGCTTGTGCCGACCCGCGAAGCGGTCTCCAAGCTGGTTGCTGCGCGGCTCGCCGCTGATGTCATGGGTACGCCGACGATCGTGCTGGCTCGCACTGATGCCGAGGCGGCGGATCTGGTGACCTCGGATGTCGACGAGAACGACAAACCGTTTTTGACTGGCGAGCGCACCGTCGAGGGTTTCTTCCGCTCCAAGAAAGGTGTGGACCAGGCGATCTCTCGCGGACTGGCCTACGCGCCCTATGCCGATCTGATCTGGTGTGAAACCGGCACGCCCGATCTGGCGTTCGCCAAGAAGTTTGCCGATGCGATTCATGACCAGTACCCGGACAAGATGCTGGCGTACAACTGCTCGCCGTCGTTCAACTGGAAAAAGAACCTCGATGACGCGACGATCGCCAAGTTCCAGCGCGAACTCGGAGCGATGGGGTACAAGTTCCAATTCATCACGCTGGCCGGCTTCCATTCGCTGAATTACGGCATGTTCAATCTGGCCTACGGCTACGCTCGCAACAACATGAGCGCCTTCGTCGAATTGCAGCAGGCTGAATTCGCGGCGGCCGATCGCGGATTTACCGCGGTCAAGCATCAGCGCGAGGTCGGTACCGGCTACTTCGATGCGGTCACTCAGGCGATCGAAGGGGGGCAGTCATCGACCACTGCGCTCAAGGGCTCGACCGAGGATGAGCAGTTCTTCGCCGACGACGAAGCGTCTCGCCACGCAGCCTGAAGACTTGCGGTCTTGAAAGCAGACGGGCCCGAAGGGGCCCGTCTGTCATGTTGGCGAGTCAGCGTGTTTTTCCTGAGGCTGACGTCATAGCGCCAACTTCGCGGCCTTGGCCACTACGCCCCACTTCTCGACTTCAGCGGCCACATAGGCGCGGAACTCTTGCGGTGAACTGCCGACCGGGTCGGATCCTGTGGCGGTCAGGCGTTCGCGAAAGTCCGGCATCGCCACGATGGCCTTGATCTCTTCGCTGAGCTTGGCACGGATCGCCAGCGGCGTCCCCTTCGGTGCGAACAGCCCGCTCCAGGAACTGACCTCAAAATTTGGCACGCCCGCCTGCGCAACTGTCGGTACGTCTGGCAAGGAAGCGATGCGATGGTCGTCGGCCACCGCGATCGCCTTGAGTTTGCCGGACTTGATCAGCGGTACCGAAGACACGGCGGTCATGAAGCCGATATCGACCTGGCCGCCGATCAGATCCTGCAATGCCGGACCTGCGCCCTTGTAGGGCACATGCGTCATCTTTACACCAGTGCGCAATTGCAGCATCTCGCCGGCCAGATGCGGGGATGCTCCGGCGCCCGACGAGGCGTAGGTCATGTCGCCGTTCTTTTTACGGGCTAACTCCAGCACATCCTTGAGCGTGGAAACTCCCAGATTCGGCGCCGCGACCAGTACGCTGGGCGCACTCATCAGCTGCCCGACCGCTTCAAAGTCCGTGAGGATGTCGTAGCCCGGCTTCTTGTAGACAGACATTCCCGTGGCATTGGCCACAGTGCCCAGCATCAACGTGTAACCGTCCGACGGGGCCTGCAGCATCAGGCGCGCAGCCAGATGCGATCCCGCGCCGGGCTTGTTCTCGACGATCACACTTTGTCCGAGCCGCTCCTGCATCTTGGCAGCGAGCAGGCGCGCGACAGTGTCTGTGGGGCCGCCGGGTGAAAAGCCGACCAAGATCTTGATGGTCTGGCTGGGCCAACTGCTTTGCGCGACCACGTCGCGCACGAATATGCATGGCGCCAGCGCAAACCCGACGGCACCGGCCAGCGCGACGCGACGCCGGGTGTGGTCGACTCCGTCTGGTTGGCTGTTACGCTGCGCCAAGAAACGGGCATCTGTCATCGGAGTCTCCTGCGTGTCGTGATTGCCTATTGTTCACGATCCGGCCTGCGGCGTGCACGCTGGTTCACGAAATCGAAACAGGGCGTCGACCGCGACCACGCCCTGTCCTTGTCGACGGACCAGTAGCGGGTTGATCTCCGCCTCGGCAAGCGTGCCATCCGGATCGAGGCCGAGTAGCGAAAACGCGCAGATGGCGTCGGCCAAGGCTGGGAGGTCGCCCGGGGGATGGCCACGAAACCCGGCCAGCTTTCTGAGCAGTCGCAGCTCGCCGATCATTTCGTCAGCACGCTGGCGCGAGACCGGTGCAGGCGCCACCGCGACGTCGTCAAGCAGTTCTGCCTCGACGCCACCCGCCGCGAGCACGACGATCGGACCGACGACAGGATCGCGCCGATATCCGAGCAGTACCTCGCCTTCGCTGTCGAGTTGCTGCTGAACAAGCCAGCCGCGCAAGCTGGCCGCAGGGGCATAGTTGGCAATGCTCTGGCGCATCAGGCGGCCACGCTCGCGCAAGCGGTCAAGACTATCAATGCCAAGAGCCACCGCGCCGGCTTCGGTCTTGTGCGGAAGATCTGCCGAACAGGCCTTCAGTACCCAGGGCGTCGGTACGCTTGCGACTTGTGCGAGCAGGGAATCGGGTAGCGCTTGCGCATCATGGGTGCGCTCATTCTCAGCCTCGAAACGCCAGGGGCCGACCGGTACGCCGAGCGTGGCAAGCAACGGATAGCAATATGCTTCGTCGGGTGCATCTCCAGCCTCGTCGCGCAAAGTGCGCAACGCGCCAGCCACGCGCTGCACCATCGCGGCGTCACGGGCCGGAACGGTCTCGGGTCTTGCAGGCGCGGGATTGCGACGCATCGCGAGGGTTGCCGCCAGCGCATCCGCACAAGCCTCCGGAGTTCGGAATGCGGCGATGCCGGCATTGGTGAGCAACTGCAGGGACTCCTCGGCCTGTGGCGCAAGAAACGCTGCCAGTGGCTTGCCACCCAGGGCATCCCATCGCGCGGCTGCCGCCACGATCGGCTCGACCGCCAACTCCGGCTTGGAGCGCGCCGACGAACCAACGACCGCGAGCACTGCGTCGCACCCCGGCCAGCGGGCCAGCGCCTGCAGCACTGCGGCGTACTTGTCGGCGGTCGCGGTCAGCGTCAGGTCGATGATCGGTGCATCGCGAAGCTCTAGCTGGCCGGCCAGCAGCTTGCGCAGTGCATCGTCCGGCCAGGCAGGTTCGACATCGCGCAGGCCGAGTTGATCGATCACCATCGCGGCGCCGCCACCGGTGGTGGTGACCGCCGCCACTCGCGGGCGGGGGCGAGATCCGGGGGCCTCATCACCCGCGTTCGGCGTCTCGCGCATCGGCCGGCAGGTCTGCGCGAACAGCGCCGCGCCTTCGAGCAGCGCCTCCAGATTAGAGAGCTGGATCACGCCGCACTGTGCGAGAAACGCGCGCAGCGCACGACCCGATCCGGCGATCGCGCCGGTGTGCGACTGGGCGAGCGCTTCGCCGATGGCGGACTGTCCCAGCAGGTAGGCCGCGACCGGTTTGCCGGCGGCACGAGCCCTGCCAACCGCCCGCGCGAACGCAGGCGCATCGCGCAGGGTCTCCAGAAACAGCAGGATCGTTTCCGTCTTCGGGTCGTCGATGAGCACCTCGATCAGTTCGGCAACGCCGATGTCCGCTTCGTTGCCGACCGAGACCATGGTCGAGAAGGCCAGGCCACGCGCCAGTCCGCGCGACATGATCGAACCGAGCATCGAACCGCTTTGCGAAATCAGACCGAGTGATCCCGGACGCGGCCGGTCGGTATCGAGAACGGCGTTGACGGTCAACGCCAGCCCGTTGTCGGAGCGGATCAGGCCGATGCAATTGGGCCCGAGCAACCGCACGCCGAGGCGGCGCGCCGTGTCGACAAGGCGTGCCTGCTTGGCGACGCCATCGCCGCCGATCTCGGCAAAGCCATCGGAGAAAATGGTCGCAACCGGCACCCCGCGCTGCGCGCACTGCTCAATGACGCCTTCAACATCATCGGCGCCGAGCATGATGAAGGCCTGGTCGATTTCGCCTGGCGCATCCAGCAGGGACTTGTACGCGGGAAGCCCGAGGATTTCCGGGCGGGCCGGATTGATCGGAAGAATCCGGCCTTGCCAGCCGCAGGCGGTCAGAAAGCGCTGCGGACGCGCGGTGTTCTTGCGGATGTCGCCAGAGGCACCGACCAGGGCCACTGCACGAGGATCGAGCAGCGCCCGAACCCAGTCGCCACTCATGATTTCAACCGACCGAGCACGCCTTCGGCGATGCGGTTCTTCAGGATCTCCAGCGACCCCCCGGCAATCATCCAGCCGCGGCAGCGGCGCATGCAGTACTCGAGCAGCAGATCCTGGCTGTAGCCGGCCCCTCCGAGGATCTGCATGGCTTCATTGGCGACCTCGAACCCCCACTGATTGCAGGCGTGCTTGGCGATCGCGGTGTCGTCCGCCGATGGGATGCCGTTGTCGGCACGGCTCGCAGCCTGGTAGAGCAAAAGCTGCGCGGCTTCCAGCTTGATCTTCATCTCGGCAAACTTCCACTGGATTCCCTGGAACTGCCCCAGAAGCTTGCCAAACTGCTTGCGTTGCAGTGCCCAGTCGCGCGCCTGCTCAAAGCAATAGCGCCCCAGCGCCAGCGAGCGCGAGGCGTTGCCGAGGCGCTCAACGTTAAAGCCGGCGATCTGCTTTTTGAAGCCGCCTTCGCGCAGCATCACCATCTCCGGCGGAACGTAGACGTCCTCGAAGAACATCTGTCGCCACTCCTCCCCGGACATGAAATTGGAGACCTTGCCGTAGCGAAAGCCCTCGGATTTCGTGTCGATCAGCACCGAGCCGATGCCATCGACGCCAGGCCCGTAGCGCACATACGCAAGAATCACGTCGGCATACGGGGCGTGGGTGCTGAACACCTTCGATCCGTTGATGCGAAAGCCGTCGCCATCGGGGGTCGCGGTGGTCTTCAATTCGGTGACTGCAGAGCCTGCATCCGGTTCGCTCATGCCGACCGAGATCAATCCCTCGCCGGCGAGGATGCGGGTCAGATAGCGCTCTTTCTGCCATTGGGTGCCGTATTCGGCGAACACCCGAACCGGCCCGAAGTTTCCCGCCTGCACCACATCCGCACTGCGCGGACACACGGACGCGATCGCCTGAATCGCGATCACCGCGTCCATCAGCGTGCCGCCCTGACCGCCATCTGCCTCGGGGATCGTGATGCCCAGCAGGCCGATCTGCGCCATGTCGCGCGCGACATCCCACGGGTAATCGACCGCATGCGCGCGCTCCAGGGCGCCGTCGGCGAGTCGTTCGCGCGCAAATCGCAGCACCGAGTCCTGAAAAGTGTGCTGTTCGGGGGTCAGTTCGAAGTCCATTCAATCACCTTGTGCATACGCGGTCTGCGGCGGCGTCACTATGCCATCCCGACGACCTAGGCTGGTCGATTGGCGTTCCGTAGATCGGGCGGTCGCGACCGCCTAGGTCCACCGCACGAAGGGGCGTAGCACCTCTGCGCAATAGGCAGCAAGGCCCCTTGAATCGTTCAATGAATGACACCGAAACACACTTTGATGGAGTCATTCATGAGCCAGAGTTTCACGCCAGTTCTTTCACCGCGAGCCACAGCCGCAGCCTCGAGCGGGCGCGTCCAGCGCGGCCAGGGCATGACCGAGTACATCGTGATCGTCGCGCTGATCGCGGTCGCGGCAATCGGCATCTACACCTTGTTCGGCCAAACCATTCGTAACCAGACAGCCGGCCTGGCGCTTGAGATGTCCGGTCAGGATGCAGCCACCGCGATCAGCAACGCGCAGGGCAACGCCAGCACCGCGCAGACCAATGCAAACGCGCGCAAGGGCTTGGACAACTTCAACGCCAGCAATCGTCCCTGAGCCGGAGATCGTGATGAGCCGCATCCGATCTGCGCAGTCTGGCCAGGCCCTGGTGCTGAGTCTGGTACTGCTGTTTGCCGGTGCGCTCGGCGCGTATTTCATGTTCAGTACCGCGCAGATCTCCTCGACGCGGCACCGGCTCGACAACGCAGCCGATGCCGCGGCCTGGAGCGCGGCGCTGTGGCGCGCCCGGGTCATGAACTACCACGCCTATGCCAACCGCGCGATCGTTGCACAGGAAGTCGCGATCGCGCAGGCGGTCACGCTGGCGTCCTGGGCCAAATACTTCGAAAGCTTCACGACGAGCGCCTCAGTCCTGGCGGCGCCATACCCGCCGGTCGCATCGGTGCTGGCAATCAGCGCCGACCTGGCGCGTAGCACCCGTCAGATCACTGAGGCCACCGCCGGCGAAGAGATTCTCGCTCGCGACGCGTACAAAACACTGCTTGCGACCAGTCAGGAAGTCATGCAGCGCGCGGTCGACACCTTTGGCCTTGGGGCTGTCGCCAATGAGGTGGCCCGCGCAAACGACCGGCGTTTCTTCGCGTTCGCGCTTCCCGACGAGCAGGACTTCGCCAATCTCACGCGCCGGTGGGAGGGTCAGGATCGGCTGCGATTGAAAGAGGTGGTCGATGCATCGCTGGATCCCTTCGTGCGCGGGCCGCGCGGGATGGACATGACGCTGTATCTGTTGCCCAGCCTGTGCTTTGGCAATCCGGCGGCAGGTCCGCAGACCTGGTTCCAGCAATTGAAGAAACGCGGCGCAACCGTCATGGCGCCCGAACTCGAGCGCTGGGAGGCGGCCGATACCCACTCTTTGCACGACTGGAGACCCCGCCGCGGCTTGTTCGGGATCTTCAGGGGTTGCCGCCAGGTCGAGTCGATCCCGCTAGGCTGGGGTGCGGCGCAGGCATTGGACGGCTCCGGAATGCAGGCGCCCACCGATTCGTCGGGATCCGGTCTTTTGGCCAATCCGGGCAATGTCGGTGATAACCCGCTTGCAACGGCCCTGGCCGAAGCCGGGCTCAATGCTCAGACTGAGCCGGGGTTTTCGGCCTATAGCGGGATCAGCACGGTTCGTGAGTTGAACTACCAGGCTCTCGCTAATCGTCGATTCCCGGTGAGCCGGGTTGCGGTGCTCGCACGTGCCGAGGGACAGGATGCGCGTACCGCCAATGCGCTCAATGTCGGCGTGGGGCGCTTGCGACTGTCCGAAAACTTCGCGGCGCGTCGCTTGTGGTCTTTGTCTGCGGCCGAGGTCTATTTTCGACGCCCACAGTCTGGCGATGCGTCGGATGAATACGCGAGCCTGTACAGCCCGTACTGGCAGGTTCGACTGATCCAGCCCAGCGCCAGCCATCGCGCACTGGCCGAAACCTATGTGCGATAGACAGGTCCAGATTCGCAACCAGCGCGGCCGGCCGGCGTACCCGGGCAGGCGGCTCACGCGCCAGCGGGGTCAGGCGCTGCTCGAGACCGCGATCGGCGCGTTGGCGCTGGTGCCTTTGGTGCTGCTGATCATTTGGTTAGGCAAGGTCCAGTCCTTGCGGCAGGCCGTGATCTCGGCTTCGCGAATTGTTGCCTTTGAGTGCACGGTGCGCCCGGACGAGTGCGCCGACCCCACGGCCCACGCGGGGCTCGCCGATGAAATTCGGCGTCGCGCGTTCAGCCGGGTCGACACCGCAGTACGCAGTCTCGACCGACCCGCCGACCCGGCATTGCCGCAGCAAAGAAATCCGCTCTGGGTAGATCGCGCCAATCGGCCCTTGCTCGAGCGGTTTTCAGATGTCGGGGTACGCGTCGATCGCGAACGCTTCGACGCCGGTCTGTCGCTTGCCCAGTCGCGCGCTACAGGCCTGGTTGCCGACGCGTCGAACTGGCTGGCCGACAAGGTGGGTCCAGGCCGATTCGGCCTCGCGATCAGTGACGGGCTGGTCGATGCGAAGGTTCAGGCCAACATGTCGGCTAGCGCCCGGCACGGCAGCTTCGCGTCGCAACTCGACTCGATCCCGCTTCGCATCAAGGCGCACACCGCGATCCTGACCGACGCCTGGAATGCGTCCGGGCCCCGGGGCGGGCTTGCCAGCAGCGTCGAGTCTCGTGTCCGGCTCGGTCAGGCAATCTTGCCGCTCTACGAGTCGAGCCTCGATGCCCGATATCTGCCAGTGCGTGGCTTCATCGGACTGATGAACCTGGTGGGTCTGGAGCCACAGGGCGATGCGTTTCGCTATCACCAGACTGATGTATCGATCATTCCCGCAGACCGCTTGCCGATGGGAGGCGAGTTGCCGGAATACGGTATCTCAGGCACGCAAACCGGAGATGGCGGATGGTGAGCCGACCCATGTCGCTGCCCTTTGTTCCAACGCCTTGCCTGGCGCGCCGGATCGGGGTTGGCCGACGACTGATCACCGGCCTGCTGATGCTGACGGCCGTGATGGCGCAGGCCGCGTCAGACAGAGTTGAATCCTTCGCCAGCTTGTTGCCGTTCCCGGTTCGCATCGAATCCGTCATCGAGCAGGGCTCGATCCATGGCTATCCGGTCGCGGTCGCCAGAGCGACGGCTTCCATGCCGCACACAGCTGCGCTTGCCGTCACTCGCCAGGCGTGGCGTGAGCGCACTGCACATACGCCGATCGCCACGCACAGCGGCAGCTGGAGTCTGCTTTCGATGCGCGAGTCCGGCCGTTTTGTCACGGTGCAAATGCGCGCTTCGTCCAGTGGCGGGACCGAGGCCTTGATCAGCATCTGGCGCGACAGCTTCGATCCAGCGCCGAAAACGTCAGCCCGATTCGATCCGGTTCGCATCCTCCCGCCCGGTTCACGTGTCGTGCGGCAACTGACCAGCACCGATTCCGGGGCGGTCAATCAAACGCTCGTCGCACTGATTGACAGCTCGCCCGCATGGGTTGCCCAGGCTGTCGACGTCACGGCGCGCGGTTTTGGCTTCGCCAGGCAAGCAATGGCGCTCGAGCCAACCACGCCCCCCATCGCGCGGCTGTATCGCTCCGACACACGGGAGCTTGGCATCACCGTCCATGGCAATGGCGAAGGCGCAGCCCTGGTCATCCACTTAACGGAGAAACATCGATGAGGACAAGACCTTCA
>Ga0255214_1000481_pt1 | contig 9807 bp, 9 predicted proteins | sample Miss_Law_RepB_8d_FD_189951 | JGI IMG/M metagenome (GOLD analysis project Ga0255214, IMG submission 189951) | Freshwater microbial communities from Mississippi River, Louisiana, United States - Miss_Law_RepB_8d | ecosystem: Environmental > Aquatic > Freshwater > River | place: USA: Louisiana... | reverse complement strand
CTGACCAGCTCGCTGCGCACACTGCCATCGGTTCCAGGCGCGTCGCGGGTGGCGCGCAATTCCAGCAGTGCGCGGTCGCCCAGTACCTCTGCCGTCACGCTCACGCTTTGGGCGTTGCGCTCCAGGTCCTGTTGCAACTGCAGGTTCAAGCTGTCGATGTTAGTGCTTGTCCGAGCGCTGCTCTCGAAAAGGTTGAAGTAGGCGTATTCCCCCTCTGTCAGCACGATATTCTGAAGGCGGTTATACGGCGGTCCCACCGTCGTGGCAGCCCTCATGTCGTTGTTTTCATTGAGGACCCCAGGCGTTCCCGGCCTGTAAGCGAAATCGACGCTCAGGCGCAGCTGGCGCAGCGGGACGTCCAGAGTCTCGATAAGGGGCTGCAACTGCTGCAAATTCGCGCGCGAGGTGCTGATGATCAGGTTGTTGTCGATCTGGCTGATGGCCCCGCGCGGGTCGAGTACGGGCTCGAGCGCCTGACGGAGGGTGTCCGGGTCCCGGTGCTGCAAACGGACGATTTCCACCACAGCCTGCTGCGTGGGATCGCCGGTCTGGGCAAGGACATGCCCCGCGACACAGGCGGCCGCGACCAACAGCGTGGTCAGCAGGTGGCGAAGCAGTGGCGTCAGAGGCTTGGGCATGGTGCAGGTCTCGTGGCTGGACTGTGGCAGGGTCAGTCATCCTCGTCGTCGGCTAGATACAGGCAGCCGTGATTGAACAGATCCGTGATCAGCTGTCTGCCTTCGGCGCTGGCAAGCCAGGCTTCCAGCCAGTCCAGCGGCTCGGTGAACGGGTCACACAGGGCAGGCAGCAGGGGCAGCAGTGCCGGCGAGCATGGCAGCAGATGACCGTCGGCGTAAAGCTCGGCACCGTCGTCATTGCGCGACCAGGCCAGGCGTGAGGCCGGGTTGCGCTGCAGCACTTCGCCTGCGTCCAGCTCAGCCATCAACTCATTGCAGCTCAGGGGTTCTGCGCTGGCATTGCTCAGTTCCGGGTATTTCGGGCTGGTCATGCGGCACCCGAACCAGCGTAGCAATCGACCCCGATCCTGCCAGTGTGTCTGCAGCAGCCGAGCCAATTGCTCGGCCACGTCGGCAGTCAGCTCGCCTGCGTGAGCCGGCATGCGGGGATGAGTGTCGACATAACGCAGATCGGGCGGCAGCTCCCGGGCCAGCGCCGCGCCAAGCTCCTCGAGGATTTCCGCTACTGAGGGAGTGCGGAAACCAATGGAGTAGGTCACGCTGTCGCCGATCGCCACGCCATGATGCGCCAGGTTGGGCGGCAGGTAGAGAATGTCGCCGGGCTCGACGATCCAGTCTTCTTCGGTGTGCAAGTCCTGTAGCAGACGCAGGGGCGTGTCCGGTAGCACAGGGCTGCCGCTGTCCACGTGTCCGCCCAGGCGCCAGCGCTTGCGTCCAAGCCCCTGGATCAGAAACACGTCGTAGTAGTCGAAATGCGGCCCGACGCCGCCGCCCTCGCTGGCGAAGCTGATCATCACGTCGTCGATGCGCCAGCGCGGGATGAAATCGAACTCGCGCAGCAGGCTGCGCACCCCGTCGTGCCACTGGTCCACAGCCTGCACCAGCAGGCTCCAGTGTGTGGACGGCAGCTGCGCGAAGTCGCGCTCGGTGAAGGGGCCATGGCGCAGTTCCCAGCGGCTGCCCTGCGCATCGCTGAGCACCAGGCGTGACTCCACGACCGCCTCGCAGGCCAGTCCTGCCAGTTCATCGGGACTGATCGGGTCGCTGAAGCGGCCGTCGCCGCGAATCAGCAGCGGCTTCTTCTGCCAGTATTCGCTCAAGAAGCGTTCGCGGTCGAAGTTCGCGGGCAGCAGCCAGGACCTCATACCTTGCGGGCCTGTTCCACGGCATTCCCGATGTAGTTCTCCGGCCGCAGGGCGCGCAGCAGAACCTTGCCTTCCTCGGGAATCTCCAGGGCCTCGACGAAATCGGCCAGCACCTGCTGGGTCATGCGCTGGCCACGGGTCAAGGCTTTCAGCTTTTCGTAGGGCTGCTCGACATTGAAGCGGCGCATCACCGTCTGAATCGGTTCGGCCAGCACTTCCCAGCTGTCGTCGAGATCGGCCAACAGTGCGGCCGGGTTCACCGACAGCTTGCCGAGGCCCTTGAGCGTGGCATGGTAGGCAATCACGCTGTGGGCCAGGCCGACGCCGATGTTGCGCAGCACGGTGGAGTCCGTCAGATCGCGCTGCCAGCGCGAGATCGGCAGCTTTTCCGCCATGTGCTGCATGACGGCATTGGCGATGCCCAGATTGCCCTCGGAATTCTCGAAGTCGATGGGGTTGACCTTGTGCGGCATGGTGGAGGAGCCCACTTCGCCGGCAATGGTCTTCTGCTTGAAATAGCCCAGCGAGATGTAACCCCACAGATCCCGGTCGAGGTCGATCAGAATGGTGTTGAAGCGGCCGATGGCGCCGAACAGCTCGGCGATATAGTCGTGCGGTTCGATCTGCGTGGTGTAGGGATTCCAGGTCAACCCCAGGGATTCGACGAAGCTGCGGGCATTGCTCTGCCAGTCCACGTCGGGGTAGGCACTGAGGTGGGCGTTGTAATTGCCCACGGCGCCGTTGATCTTGCCCAGAATCTCGCTGTCGCGGATCTGCGCATACTGGCGCTCCAGACGCGCCACCACATTGGCGATCTCCTTGCCGACGGTGGTGGGCGAGGCTGTCTGGCCGTGGGTGCGCGAGAGCTGGGGCTGGGCGGCATGTTCATGGGCGAGTGCCCGCAGGGTGTCGATGAGTTGACGCATCAGCGGCAGGATCACGCTGTCGCGGCCATCGCGCAGCATCAGGGCATAGGACAGGTTGTTGATGTCCTCGGAGGTGCAGGCGAAGTGCACGAACTCCATCTGCGCGGCCAGTGCCGGCTGGCTCTGCACCTTTTCTTTGAGGAAGTATTCCACGGCCTTGACATCGTGATTGGTCGTGGCCTCGATCTGCTTCACGCGCTGGGCATCGGCGAGGCTGAACCCAGTGATGATCGCCTCCAGCAGGGCATTGCCAGCCTCGCCCAGGGGCGGTGCCTCCTTGATCTGCGGCAGGGCGGTCAGGCGCTGCAGCCAGCGGATTTCCACGATCACACGATAGCGGATCAGGGCGAATTCGCTGAAATAGTCACTGAGGGCAGCGGCCTTGCTGCGGTAGCGGCCGTCGACGGGCGAAATGGCCGTGAGATCGCTGAGGGGGAGTCCTGTCATGGTGTCGTCCTGCCAATGGTCTGAGTCTGGAATAGGGGGTGTGCTCAATGCACGCTGATCAGGCTGCGCCGGATCTGTGCCACGCATTCGCGGATGCGCTTCTTGTAAATGAAGAGGTGCCAGCGCCGGCCGCCGAGCTGGTGCCACAGCAGCGCCGAGCGGATGCCTGCCAGCAGCAGGGCGCGAATCTTGTCGGCCACCTCCTGCTTGCGCAGATGTTCGGGCGTGCCCTTGACGTGGATGCGCATCGTCAGACGACTGATGGTGTCCTGGTAGAGCGCTGCCAGCACGGCAAAATCGTAGTAGTCGGAGTCGCCTTGATTGGCGGGTTCTGCATTGTGCGCTGACTTGTCTGCCAGCAGGGAGTGGCGAATCTGCAGACGTTGCCGGATCTGCGCCTGCATGGCGGGCACGGCCATCAGCTGCTGTTGCAATACCGTCATGCCCAGCACGTACTTGATGGGTTCGGCGAACTCCTTGACGCCTTCGTTGCTGAGTGAGTGTTGCAGGGCCTGCAGGCCGCTGCTGAAGGCTCCGACGTCGGGATAGATCTCATCCACGGATTCCGAATCGAGCACCAGCAGGGGGGCTATGCAGGCGTTGACCTGGCGCGGATCGGCCTGACCGGTGGTGGCGAGGCCGTGCACCAGCTGCGCGCATTGAGCCACCACCGCCAGCGCGATGTTGCGGTATTCCCATTCGGTGAACCTAGCGGAAGTATTCTGCAATGACGGCCCCTCCCAGACAGATGTCATCCTGATAGAACACGATCGTCTGCCCCGGTGTCACGGCGCGCTGCGGCTCGGCGAAGCGCACCAGAACGGAGTCGGCGGGCGCGTCGGCGCCGGCAACCGCGACCCGGCAGACCTGATCGGCCTGACGGTAGCGGATCTTGGCCGTGCACTCCAGCGGCAGGGTGGGCGCGGCATGATTGATCCAGGCCAGCTGGGTGGCCAGCAGTGACGAGGAGAACAGATTTGGGTGCTCGTTGCCCTGGGCCACCAGCAGGACATTGCGCACGAGGTCCTTGCCCACGACATACCAGGGCGCCTCGCCATGCTGTTGCAGACCGCCGATACCCAGCCCCTGACGCTGGCCGTAGGTGTGATACATCAGTCCCTGATGGCGACCGATGACTTCGCCGTCCACCGTCTCGATGTCCCCTGGCTGTGCCGGCAGATAGCGCTGCAGGAAATCCTTGAAGCGCCGCTCGCCGATGAAGCAGATGCCCGTGCTGTCCTTCTTGTCGTGAGTGATGAAGCCATGCCTTGCTGCCAGCGCCCGCACGGCGGATTTTTCCAGCTCACCCACGGGGAACAGACTGCGGGCCAGGCAGTCCTCGTTCACGGCGCTCAGGAAGTAGCTCTGGTCCTTGTTGGCATCCAGCCCCCTGAGCAGCAGCGTCTGCCCCCCCTGGGGCCCCTGGCGGGTGGCGCGACGTGCGTAGTGGCCGGTGGCAATCAGGTCGGCACCCAGCACGGTGGCGTAGTCAAGGAAGGCTTTGAACTTGATTTCGCGATTGCACAGGATATCCGGGTTGGGCGTGCGGCCGGCCTGGTATTCCGCCAGAAAATGCGCGAACACATGATCCCAGTACTCGGCCGCGAAATTGGCCGTGTGCAGGCGGATGCCGAGGGTGTTGCAGACAGCCTGAGCGTCGGCCAGATCGGCCTTGGCCGTGCAGTACTCCGTGTCGTCGTCCTCGTCCCAGTTCTTCATGAACAGCCCTTCGACCTGATAGCCCTGTTCCAGCAGCAGCAGTGCGGCCACGGAGGAGTCGACGCCCCCGGACATGCCCACCATCACGCGGGTGTCTGCGGGCGCTTTCACTGCAGGGCTGGGGGAAGGCATGGTCAAGGTCACGGTGTCCTGGCTCGGGTTCAGGCGAGGCTGGTGATCAGCGTCAGCGGGTGACGTGTGCCGGCCAGATAATCGTCAATCACGCGCAACACGATCTGGCTGCGCAGCTGCCCGCGGCGTGCCTCGAGGTCGGCCCGGCTGAGCCAGAGGGCGCGCAGCACACCGGTGTCCAGAGCGCGATCGGCGTGGTGCAACACGGGTTCGGCCACAAAACAGGTGCGGATGTAGCAGGTGCCATCGGCCGTGGTGTAGTGATAGAGCCCCAGCAGATCGGTCAGTCGCACGTCCCAGGCGGTTTCCTCGAGGGTTTCACGCAATGCCCCTTCCTGCAGGGTTTCGCCCGCTTCCAGGTGGCCGGCCGGTTGGTTGTAGAGAACCCGGCCTGCGACCATTTCCTCGACAATCAGGAACAACCCGTCGCGCTCGACGACGGTAGCCACAGTGGAATGGGGGTGCCATTGACTCATGGGGATGCGGGTTTCCGGTGTTTTTTCGAAGGCGCCATGCTACCCGAAACGCAGCCTCTTTGCCTCCGGGAATCGGCCCGGCGAAGTGCTTCAGCTCCTTGGAGAATCCGTGGATAATGGCCGCCTGAGCAAATTCGAGGCACAGGCAGACGACATGAGTGAATTGACCCATCTGGATGCACAAGGCCATGCCCGCATGGTGGACGTGGGAGGCAAGCGCGTCACGGCACGCGAGGCGACTGCCTCGGCCACGGTGCACCTGTTGCCGCAGACGCTGGCACTAATCGTGGCGGGTGGTCACAAGAAGGGCGACGTACTGGCGGTGGCCCGTATCGCCGGAATTCAGGCGGCGAAAAAGTGCGCCGATCTGATTCCGCTCTGCCACCCCTTGATGCTCACTCGTGTCAGCGTGGATTTCACCATCGACGAACCTGGTCACTGCATTCACATTGCGGCCACCTGTGCGCTGGATGGCAAGACAGGCGTCGAGATGGAGGCGCTGACGGCGGTCTCGGTGGCCGCCCTCACGATCTATGACATGTGCAAGGCGGTGGACAAGGGCATGCGTATCGATGACATCTGCCTTATTGAAAAAAAGGGCGGTAAATCAGGTCACTATGTCAAACAGTGAAAGTCATTTGGAAGTCTTCTTGCCGGCGAAGGGAGATCCTGAACCATGCTGAACATCCAGTATTTCGCCAGTCTGCGTGAAGCGCTCGGGCGTAGTTCCGAGACTCTGGCACTGCCTGCGGATGTGAGCAGCGTTGCCACGCTGGTCGTTCATCTCGCCACCAGCCGAGGCGAGCCGTGGGACATCCTGCTGGACGTCACCCAGGTACTTGTCGCCGTGAATCAGACCATCGTCGATCGCAGTCATCCACTGACAGGCGCCGAAGAAATCGCCTTCTTCCCACCGATGACGGGAGGCTGAGCATGCTCAGTGTGCAGGAAGCCGATTTCGATGTGGCAGCGCTTTACGCCCAGTTGCGCAGCGCCGCTGGCAATGCCGGCGCCATCGTCACCTTCACAGGCCTGGTGCGCGAGTTCTACGAAAGCAGCGAGGCGGGCCGGGAGCCGGCGGTGCAGCGCCTGGTGCTGGAGCACTATCCCGGCATGACGCAGAAGGCCCTCATGGCGATCGTCGATGAGGCGTGCACACGCTGGGATGTGCTGGCCTGGCAGGTCATTCACCGCGTGGGCTCGCTGGAGCCCGGCGATCAGATCGTCTATGTCGGCATCGCCAGCACCCACCGCGGCGATGCCTTCGCGGCAGCCGAGTTCATCATGGATTACCTCAAGACTCAGGCGCCGTTCTGGAAGAAGCAGCACACCGCAGCCGGATCCCACTGGATCGAGAGCCGCAGTGCCGATGAAACGGCGCGCGCGCGCTGGGAGATACGTTGAGCTTCTGGGTGCTCAGCGCTCGTTGCCATGCACCTCCAACAATCGCCATTGGCCTGGCTGCAGGTCTCCCAGAGTCCAGGGCCCGACAGCCGCCCGCACCAGTCGCAGCGTGGGCAGTCCGACGGCAGCCGTCATCCGCCGCACCTGGCGATTGCGGCCCTCGAACAGCGTGATCTCCAACCAGGCGGTCGGAATGTGGCGACGCTCCCGGATCGGCGGATGGCGCGCCCACAACACCGGCTCCTCAAGCACCCGCACCTTGGCCGGGCGCGTCATGCCGTCGTTCAGCGCCACGCCACGGCGCAGGCTCTCCAGCGCCTGGGGCGCAGGAATCCCCTCGACCTGGGCCCAGTAGACCTTGCCCAACTTGTGCCGGGGATCGCTGATGCGCTGCTGCAAGCGTCCATCATTGGTCAACAGCAGCAGGCCTTCGGAGTCCCGGTCCAGGCGACCGGCTGGATAGTAGCCTGGCAGGTCGATGAAGCTGGCCAGCGTGGCGCGGCCATTGTCGTCGGTGAACTGGGACAACGTGTCGTAGGGTTTGTTGAGAAGGATCAGCTGCGCCATGCCATGTCTCTGCCACCGGGTGGGGCGGCTATTCTAGCAAACCCTCAGCTGCTACAATGCCGCGCAGTTTCAGCTTGAGCATCAAGCTCTTAGAAAACTCTGCAGTGTTGAGATCAGCTCCGTATCCCGCCACTGAACACCTCTGATGAAGTCTGTCCACGCAATCAAGGAAACAAAAATGACGAATGCACCCACGATCATCTACACCATTACCGATGAAGCGCCGGCGCTGGCCACGTATTCGCTGCTGCCGATCGTGCAGGCCTATGCGAGCGCTGCAGGCATCGATGTGATCACCAAGGATATCTCCCTCGCGGGCCGCATCATCGCCAATTTCCCCGACGCGCTCACGGCAGAGCAGCGCCAGAGCGACGCCCTCGCCGAGCTGGGCGAGCTGGCCCAGACGCCAGAGGCCAACATCATCAAGTTGCCGAATATCAGCGCCTCCATCCCCCAACTGCAGGCTGCTATCAAGGAGCTGCAGTCTCATGGCTATGCCGTGCCGGATTACCCTGAAGAGGCAAACAGTGACGAGGAAAAGGCCATCAAGGCGCGCTATGCGAAGGTGCTCGGCAGTGCGGTGAATCCTGTATTGCGTGAAGGCAATTCGGACCGCCGCGTGGCAGCCCCGGTGAAGGAATACGCCCGCAAGAACCCGCACTCCATGGGCAAGTGGTCGCCCGATTCCAAATCCCATGTCGCTCACATGCAGAGCGGAGATTTCTTCTCCAGCGAAACATCCGCCGTCATGACGGCCGCTGACAGTGTTCGCATCGAATTCGTCGGCAAGGATGGAGCAGTGAAGGTATTGAAGGAGAAAACCGTACTGCAGGCGGGGGAGATCATCGACGCTTCTGTCATGCGCTGCAACGAGCTGCGTCGCTTCTTTGCCGAGCAGATCGCCGACGCGGCACGCAGCGGCGTGCTGCTGTCTCTGCACCTCAAAGCCACCATGATGAAGGTCTCTGACCCGATCATGTTCGGTCATGCCGTGACCGTGTATTTCGAGGATGTGTTCAACAAGCACGCTTCCGTGTTTGCGGAACTCGGTGTTGATCCCGCCAATGGCCTGGGCGATGTGTACGAGAAGATCAAGAAGCTGCCGGCTGCGCAGCGCGAACAGATCGAGGCCGATATACAGACGGTGTATAAAACCCGTCCGGCGCTGGCCATGGTGGATTCCGACAAAGGCATCACCAATCTGCATGTTCCCAGCGATGTGATTGTGGATGCCTCCATGCCCGCGGCGATCCGTGCGTCGGGTCAAATGTGGGGCCCGGACGGCAAGCTGCATGATACCAAGGCCATGATTCCAGATCGCTGCTACGCCGGCGTGTACCAGGAGACGATCGACAATTGCAAGGCGCATGGTGCATTTGATGTCACCACGATGGGCAGTGTGTCGAATGTGGGTCTGATGGCCCAGAAGGCCGAAGAGTACGGCTCGCACGACAAGACCTTCAAGTTGCCGGCAGAAGGCAGCGTGCGCGTGGTCAATAGTGCTGGTCAGGTGGTTTTTGAACACCAGGTTGCCAAGGGCGACATCTGGCGCATGTGCCAGACACGCGATCTGCCAGTTCAGGACTGGGTGAAGCTCGCTGTGGTACGGGCCCGGGCGACGTCCACGCCCGCCGTCTTCTGGCTCGATGACAAGCGCGCCCACGATGTGCAGCTCATTCGCAAGGTGCAGACTTACCTTAAGAATCACAACACGCAAGGTCTGGATATCCGCATCATGTCGCCGGTGGACGCCGTGCGTTTCTCGCTGGAGCGCATTCGCTCAGGCAAGGACACGATTTCAGTCACTGGCAATGTGCTGCGTGACTATCTGACGGATCTCTTCCCCATTCTGGAACTTGGTACGAGTGCGAAGATGCTGTCAATCGTCCCCTTGCTGGCGGGCGGTGGCCTGTTCGAGACAGGGGCGGGCGGCTCTGCACCCAAGCATGTGCAGCAGTTCCTGGAAGAAGGCCACCTTCGCTGGGATTCCCTGGGCGAGTTCCTCGCGCTGGCCGTGTCCATCGAGGACCTGGCCATGAAGACCGGCAACACGAAGGCCCAGGTCCTGGCAGATACCTTGAACAAGGCCACAGGGCTGTTCCTTGACAACGACAAGTCACCGACGCGTCGTGTAGGACACCTTGACAATCGCGGCAGTCATTTCTACCTCGCGCTGTACTGGGCGCAGGCCCTGGCTGCGCAAACGGACGATTTGCAATTGCAGGCGCATTTCGCGCCGCTTGCGCAGACACTGACGCAGAAGGAAGCGGAGATCGTCGCGCAGCTCAACGCA
>Ga0255214_1000479_pt1 | contig 9816 bp, 13 predicted proteins | sample Miss_Law_RepB_8d_FD_189951 | JGI IMG/M metagenome (GOLD analysis project Ga0255214, IMG submission 189951) | Freshwater microbial communities from Mississippi River, Louisiana, United States - Miss_Law_RepB_8d | ecosystem: Environmental > Aquatic > Freshwater > River | place: USA: Louisiana... | reverse complement strand
CTGAACGGCAACTTCGATGTGCGCGCCCGCTTCCTGCAGGATACCGAGCGCAATCTGGACAATGCCCGTCTGCGCTTCCAGTTGGCCATCCAGAACGGCAGTCTTGTCGAGAACTGATTGATTTTCAGGCGGCGCTGTCAGTGGACATCACCGTCGAAATTGCGCTGCCAGTACCCCACATCCAGCCATTGCCCGAACTTGTAGCCCACTTCCGCGAAGTGGGCCACTTTGCGCATGCCGAACTTCTCGTGCAGCGCAACGCTGTGGGCGTTGGGCAGGGCGATGCAGGCCAGCACCGCATGCACAGGCCGCTCGCGCAGGGCGGCGAACAGCTGCGTGTAAAGTGCCGTGCCGGTGCCGGCACCGCGCTGTTGTGGGTGCAGATAGATGGATATCTCCACACTGTGGCGATAGGCATGTCGCACTTTCCAGGGGCTGGCACAGGCAAAGCCGAGCAGGTGACCATCGTGCTCTGCCACCAGCCAGGGCAGGCCCGCCGCTTCGACTGCAGCCAGTCGGCTCGCCATGTCCTCGCCCGTCAAGGGCTTTTCCTCGAAGCTGATGGTGGTGGACTGAATGTAGTGCGAATACAGGGCGGCAATCTGAGGAGCATCGTCGAGGGTGGCGCTGCGGATCATGGAGGCGGCTCGTGAAAGGATTTTTGAAACTGGCTGTGTGCAGCCACAAACACTGCACGGCCGTCATCTTAGCGGCACCGCTGCTGCGCGCTCAATGGCGCCGGGCGCTGGTCTGACGATTTTCTTGTGCGAGCAAGTGTGCTACTACTGGCGGCGTTCCTGCTCAAAACACAACAACAAGCAAATGGTTCGAATCCCGAGGACGCTCCCATGACTCGCTTAGCGCTTGCCCTGGCCCTGATGGCCAGTCTGTTCACGCTTCCCGTTCACGCCCAGAATGCCACTGCCCTCAATGCCGCGCTGGCGGCAAGCGCGAGCCGTCCCGCAGCCGACAAGGAGGCTGATGCCCGGCGCAAGCCGGCGGAAACGCTCGACTTCTTCGGCATCGGACCGGGCATGACCGTGGTCGACCTGATTGCCTCCGGTGGCTACTACACGGAAGTGCTCTCCCTCGCGGTCGGTGCCAACGGCAAGGTCTACATGCAGAACGCGCCGTCCGCATTGACCGGCGAGCGTGGCGAACGCACCGCGCAGGCCATCAATGACCGCCTGGCCGGTGGCCGCCTGGCCAATGTCGAGCGCCTGGACCGCGATCCGCACGATCTGGGTCTGCCCGACGGTTCCCTGGATGGCGCTGTCATCGCGCTGGAGTATCACGAGCTCTACCGCAATGCCGATCCGCAGACGGAAGCCCGCTTCCTCGCGGAAATGAAGCGTGTGCTCAAGTCTGGCGGTGTGCTCGGCGTCATCGACCACGCCGGCAATGCCGGCAACGACAACGGCCCCATGCATCGCGCCGAGCTCGACAAGGTGCTGGCAGGCGCTGCGGCGGCAGGCTTCATTGTGGACGGCACCAGCGATCTGCTGCGCAATCCGGCCGATGACCGCAGCCTCACGGTGTTCGATGCCAGCATCCGCGGCGTAACCGACCAGTTCATCATCAAGCTGCGCAAGCCCTGATTCTGGAACGCCTGCCACTCGCCCTGGACATGATGATGACGACCAACCGCCTTTTCAGTTTTCTGTTGTTCTTTGCGGTGCTGACCTGCACGGCTGGTCCGTCATGGGCCACCCCCGAGCGCTGGTACCGTCTGATGGAGCCGCAGCAGCTCGCGTCCATTCTGGCGCGGGTGCCACAGACGCGAGTGCTGCAGGTCACCGGAGATCATGCGGCCGGCCATATCCCCGGCGCGGTGGCGGCGCCGTATTCGCTGTTCCGTGGCCCGCAGGAGAATCCTGGCCAATTGCCGGAGCCGGGCGAGCTGACCGCGCTGGTGCAGCGGCTCGGCATCACGGCGGACACGCCCGTGGTGGTGGTGCACCAGGGCAGCAACGCGGCGGACTTCGGCGCGGCGGCAAGGGTGTACTGGACGCTGAAATCCCTGGGCGTGCAGGATCTCGCCATCCTCAATGGCGGCCATGCGGCCTGGAGCGCGGCTGGGCTGCCGGTGAGCACCGACCCCGTCAGCGTGACGCCATCGCAGTTCACGCCGCAGTGGCGTGACGACTGGCGCGTGACCACTGCCGAGGTGGAGGCGCTGGTGGCCAATGGTGGTGCCCGCCTCATCGATGCGCGGCCGCCGAGTTTCTTCCAGGGGCTGCAGGCCAGCACCGGACTGCCCGGCACCATTCGCGGCGCCGGCAATCTCGCTTTCGAGAACTTCTTCGATGGCGCCCGATTGAAGCCGCGGGCGCAGGTCAGTGCAATTCGCGCGGCCTATCCTCAGCAGGATGCTCCCATCACGGTGTCCTTCTGCAATACCGGCCACCAGGCAGCCGTGAACTGGTTCATCCTCAGTGAGCTGCAGAATGTGCCCAACACGCGCTTGTATGCCGAAAGCATGACGGAATGGAGCCTGCAGGCGCGACCCATGGACAATCAGCCCAGTGCCCTGCGCCATTACTGGCGGATGACCACGGACTGGATCGAGACTCTGCTCGGCGCCTGATCCATGACCCTTTCTCCGATCAAACCGGCTCCGCGTCGGGCCGCCCTGGTGCTATTGGCTCTGACCGTCGTCTTTCTCACCTTCGCCACGGCAGGCCCGCGTGCGGCGCTGTTGATGCTGGTCGGGCTCGGCTTCGGCCTCACGCTGGAGGGGCTGCGTTTCGGGTTTGCCGGACCCTGGCGCACGCTGGTCAGCGAACGCGATGCGCGCGGGCTGCTGGCCCAGTTTCTCGCTGTCGGGCTTGCTGCCTGCGTGGCGATCCCCCTGCTTGCCAGTTTCCCCACCGAGCTCAATGGGGCTCACGCTCCCATCGGCCTGGCCATGATCGTGGCGGCGTTTGTTTTTGGCGCCGCCATGCAGCTCGTGATGGGTTGTGGCTCGGGCACCCTGGTGAATGCCGGCAGCGGCAATGCCATTGCCCTGGTGGCACTGCTCGGCTTCGTGGCTGGAAGCTTTCTCGGCACCCTTCATTCAAGCTGGTGGACCAGTTTCGGAGTGCTGCCTCTGCTGACACTGCAGGGACAGTTCGGCACGGCCGGCGGTCTACTGCTGACACTGCTGGGTCTGGTCGTGCTGGCCGCTCTGGCGTTGATGCGTGCGCTTCCGGGCCGGCGGCTGCCGCCACGGCGGCTGGTGCTGGCGGCCTTGCTTGTCGCGCTGCTGGCGAGCTTGAATCTGGTGATAGCAGGTCAATCCTGGGGCGTGGTGTATGGCCTGGGTCTATGGGGTGCCAAGCTGGTCAGCGCGGCAGGCGTTGATCTGAGTGGCAGCGCATTCTGGGGCAGTGCGGCCCATGCCGAACGACTGAGTCAGTCGCTGCTGACCGATGTCACGTCGTTGACCAATATCGGCTTGATCCTGGGTGCCTTTCTTGTCATGCGCTGGCGTGCGGTGCCTGACCCGCAGGTGGCGCCCCTCACGCCGCGCAGCTGGCTGGTCGTGCTGCTGGCGGGGCTGCTGCTGGGCTACAGCGCGCGGGTAGCGTTGGGCTGCAACGTTGGGGCGTTCTTCAGTGGCGTGTCCACGGGAAGCCTGCATGGTTGGGCCTGGTTCGTGGCGGCCTTCGCAGGTTCGATGCTGGGCATACGCCTGCGTCCGCGTCTGTTGCTGCCCCTGCGGCCGACAGACGGCAGCGGGACAGGAGGAGGGCGATGACAGCGTTGCTGCAGGCCAGTCGCCCGCGTGTGGGCGGCCTGAGCCTGATCCTGGTGCTGTTGCTGCTGCTGGTCGATCACGTCCAGTCGCGGCCCATCAATCCCTATCAGGCCCCGGCCCCCGTGGCTCTGGGTTCCGGCGTCGCGCCGACAGCAGCCCACTGCACGGCGCCCTGAGTGCAGCGGCTTCGTCGCTGCACGATGTCGTCCGCATTGGTGGTGATGCAGGTGCGAGCAATGTTCTGCGCGCCCAGCGCTGGCACACTCGCGACGACTTCGGCCTCGCGAAGGCCTCGCGCCGATTCGATCTGCGTCACCATCCACTGTGCAGGGACCTCGTGAAGATGCCTGTCACTGGGGAATCACAGTCCCTGAAAACCTGTTTTTGAGCGAACCCCCGCGTCATGGTGGACATCAGACGGGCGACGGAGTCGCAGCAAGCAAAACGGTCAGGTCCACCAGAATGCACCGCTGGCGCGCAGCTCCTCCGCGTCAAGCGCGCAGCTGCGGCCTTGCGCGAGATCTGCGGGCAGCACCACAGCACCGATTCGCACGCGGTGCAGCGCGAGCACCGGGTTGCGGAAGCGGCCGAACATGCGCTTGATCTGGTGGTAGCGCCCCTCCACCAGGGTCACGCGCGCCAGCGTGTCGTCAAGGATCTCGAGGCGTGCGGGCAGGGTGGTGATGTCCTCGTACGCGAAGTGCATGCCGGCCGCGAAGGCCTCGATCATCGCCTCGGTGAGCCGGTCCCGCACGCGCACCTCGTAGACCTTCTCCACCGCGTCGGGAGACATCAGCGCGCGGGACCAGCGCCCGTCGTTGGTCAGCAATACCAGCCCCGAACTGGCACGGTCGAGTCGACCCACCAGGTGCAAGGTGTCGCCAGCAGGATGATCCAGCAGGTCGATGACCGTCGTGCGCACGGCATCGCGAGTAGCACAGAGCACGCCCACCGGCTTGTGCAGTTTCAGATATACCGGCGTGTCGCACGGTAGCGTCTCGCCATCCACTGCAATCCGCGTAAAGCGATCGACAGGCTGACTTCCCGTGCAGGCCACGTTTCCATCAACAACGACACGTCCCTGTGCGAGCAGTCCTCTGACGGCACTGCGGGTCAGGCCGAGGGTATGGTTCAGAAAGCGATCAAGGCGGTGGGCGTTGCGGGGCATTGGGTTGTCGATCAAAGCAGGTGGAATGCCTTTTCAAACTGGACAAGTGGGAGACACAGGTTTACCTTCCAAGCGTCTTGTCGGTCAAGATTGCCGAAAGTCGCAACAGTGTTACCTTACTCAACACGCAAGTGCTTTGACAGGAGTGAACAATGAAAAGAAAAGCCCTGTACGGCCTTACCCTGAGCGCAGCGCTCACACTGGCGGCAAGCCCGCCTGATGTGTTCGCCCAGGCTATGGAATCAGTGGAGCCTTTCAAGGTCGGCACCTTTGCCATCAACGATGTCCCCACCGTAGGGCTCGTGCTGCGCAATGACCAGCTGATCGTCGATCTGGCCGCCGCCAACCGTGCGCTGGAACTGCTGCCGCAGTATGCCAGCATGAATATGCCGGACAACATGATCGGCCTGATCGAGCAGTACGAATACGGTCTCAAGTACCGCATCTACGAACTCGTGAACTGGATGGTGGAAGAAGACATGCTCGAGGGACGCGAGCTGCGCAGCTTCGTGCACCCGGTGGACTCGGTGGACATCATGGCCCCGATCCAGTACCCCAGCAAGATCATGAACGCCGCCGTCAACTTCTACACCCATGCGTGTGAAGGCTGCAATGACGATGAACTGGCCAGCCGCATCCGCGAACGTCAGGAAAATCGCGGTGTGCCCTACCTGTTCCTCAAGCCTACCCGCGGCGCCGTGATCGGCGACGGCGACGACATCATCATGCCGTTCGGCCGCGACCGCATCGAATGGGAAGTGGAGATGGCGATCGTCTTCGGTCGCACCGGCAAGTATGTCTCCGCCACACGCGCTTACGATCACGTCTTCGGCTACATGGTGGCGATGGATATCTCCGACCGCGGGGGCCGTCCGCCAGGTGGCTACGGCGTGACCTCCGACTGGTTCGTGGGAAAAGGCCACGACACCTTTGCTCCCCAGGGCCCCTGGATAGTGCCCAAGGAGTTCTTCGGCGACCCCATGGAGCGTCTGCACCAGACTCTGGTGATCGACGGCGTGACCGTGCAGGAAGCCAAGGCCGGGGACATGATCCACAACATCCCCGAGCTGATCGAGTACGCTTCGTCGCTGATCACCCTGTTCCCCGGCGATGTGCTGCAGAGTGGCACGTCCGGAGGCACTGGCGCAGGCCGTGTCGAACGGGCCACCGGTTCCGGTTACCTGATCGATGGCGAGACCATCAGCGCGAGTATCGAAGGCATCGGCACGCTGACGCATACCGTGCGCGTGGAGCAGAGTGTGCCGGACGATCTGTCCGGTTCGCAGCTGCCCCCGGTCAGCACCTACCGAGACTAAGATGTGTGAAGGAAGAAAGCCCGGCTATGCCGGGCTTTTTTTTCGCGCAGCACTTTCTCCAGTGCCCGCCCCTGGGCCAGTTCGTCCACCCGGCTGTCCAGCCAGGGAAGCCTCTGCAGCAACGGGTCAGCAATTTCCTCCACTCTCACACCGTATACCGAGCCTTTGATGAGTCCGACATTCGGGTGCAGGTCAGGAGCCTGTGCGAAGAAGGTCTCGACCCTCACCGCGAGGGCAATCTGCTGCTTGAGCATGGCATCGACCTGCCAGGTTTGCTGCAGCAGGCCACCGCATCGCCCATCGCCCTGTTTTCGAGGCTGGATGTGCTGGTGGCCGGCGTGGTGGTGCTGGTCTTCATGGTGGTCGGAGGGCTGCGCGCTGCGCTGCAACTGGTCGAGATTGACGCGGTTGGCATCGTTTCCAGGGCATTCACCACCTGTCGACGATCACGACAAACGCCGCGCCCTGGGTCACCACTCCGGCACGCAACACCAGTACTTCATGTCCGTCCACAAGCCTGCTCGTTGCGCCAGCGAAGCCGCGTCCAGATCATGCTCCGTGATCTGGGCGCGGGCCTCTCCATCCGGCGCCGGTCGCGCACGGCGACAGACAGCGGCCAACCTCGCTTCCGAGCCTGCCCGGCAATATGGCGGCGACACAGATTCCCCGTGGCACCCAGCAGGGCAGGCGAGGGGCTGTGCATGCGATGCCTCCCGCGACTGTCTCTCAGGTCAGCGCTTGATGTGATCTCAGGCGGGGCGGTAGATGGCGCAGAGCTTGTGGCCATCAGGATCACGCACATAGGCCAGGTACATCGTGCCTAGACTGCCCTGACGCGGGCCGGGCGCGTCCTCGATGGAGGTGCCGCCGTTGGCCACTGCCACATCGTGAAATGCCTGGAGCTGCTCGGGCGAACTGCACTTGAAGCCGATAGTGGCGCCATTGGCGACGCTCGCCGGTTCGCCGTTGATAGGCTCAGTAAGGCAGAATGTACTGCCACCGTGGCGGTAGAAAAGACGGATATGGCCGCTGGGCCCGACGTTGCGCACCGGTTCGCCCGCGCCGAGGACGCCGAGGACGGCGTCATAGAAACGTTTGGAGCGCTCGATGTCATTCGAGCCAATCATGATGTGATTGAACATGTGAAATCTCCTGTGGCTCAGCCCTGCGGCGCCGCCAGCACGTTGAAACTGATGCCGATGCGGTCGCGGTCGCTGGTGTTCTCCTCCACACCATGCTCCAGCCAGCCGGGGAAGACGTAGATGCGCCCCTCTTCAGGACGCATGCGGATCTCCTCTGCCGTGAAGTCCGACACGCGGTCCACCGGGTAGGTGAGCATGCGCGAAGCCACGCGTGGGTCACGGAAATAGATGCTGCCGCATTCGGGCGCCTTCAGGCTGATGTAGTAGACGCCGCTGAAATGACAGTTGGCATGGAAGTGCACCTTGTTGGACGCGCCGGGCGGGCTGATGTTGAGCCAGGATTGCAACATGAATTGCATGCCCGAACGAAAGTTCAGGGATTCGCCGATGCGGTCGCAAATCTGCAGGATGCGCAGATTGATGTCGTTGAACTCCGGCAGCTCCTGCAGAATACTCGGGCTCTGCCAGCCGTGGATGTTGGTGTTCTGAACCCCGGCCTGGTCGCGCTGGCGCAGCTCGAGGGCGCGCTGCAGCAAAGTGGCGTTGAAGGTCTCGCGGTCATCGAAGAGGGAGGTCCAGACCATGCTCGGGAAGAGCGCTTGTGGAATGATTTGCAAAGTCGTGTTTCCTTGTTGTTGTGAAAAAAGATGTCGCGCATGCTGAGGTACGCAGAGTGGTGGCGAGATCAGGGTGCGGCCGATCTGAAAAGGCCACGAAGATATATTTGAATCGCCCGTCCGTCCAGTTTCATAATGCTCGCCGTTCCGACAGGCGCTGTCATCGCGCCAACAACCACTGGTCAATCAACGGAGAGCGCACAATGATCGGCACTTACGCAGGTAAAGCAGCAGTACTACTGACGATGGTTTTGCTGGGAGCGCTGGCCGTGGTGTCGGTGCAGGCGGCTGACGAGGAGCAGATCGTGATCGAGGATCTGACCCCGGCCCAGCTGCGCGACGAGATCGTGAAGATTCAGACCGAGTTCTATGCGGTGTTCAACCGCAACAACGACGACGATGCCTTCGACGTGGTCTGCCAGAAGTTCACCCCAACCGGCTCCAACATTCCGCAGACGGGCTGCGAGCCCGGTTTCGTCACCGCGCGCCGTGGTGAGAATGCGAATGACTACCGCCTTGGTACGGACGAACTCCTCACGCAGGATGCATTGATGCAGGAATTGCAGCCGCAATTCGCTCAATTGACAGAACGGATGAACGCCCTTGCAGCCTCAGACCAGTACTTCCGGGAGCTTGGGCAGATACTGCAAATGCTCAACGAACGTTTGAGAGAGATCAGTCTTCAGTGAAGTGTTACCGTGACGTGGAAAATGTTACCCGTTACTTTTTTTCTCAAAACAATCGTTCTGTCGCAAAAAGTGGCATCTCGACGGTGACTATCCCTCACGGATTGTTGCTATTGCGCCATGGCTGGGCCACTATTCGCGCCGTTCCAGATTCAATTGGTTCCCAGAGAGGGGCAGCAAAGAGAAGGGAAACTCTTCGCCACAAGTCACCTCTCACCATTCGTTAACGCTATAGAAAACAAAAAACCATCCTGTAGGAGAGTTGTATGCGAAAGAGTGCACCCCACAAGCGCAAACTATTGTGCGCTGCTATTTCCCTGACCTTGATCCCGATAGCCAACCAGACTTTTGCCCAGGCGGCGGCTGCCGACCGTGAGGTAGAAGAGGTCGTAGTTACGGGTTCGTACATCCGACGTTCCGAAGGATTTACAGCAGCCTCCCAGGTGACTCAGTTGAGCGCGGATGATCTGGCGGATTCCGGCACCCTGAACCTGGGGACGATCATTCAAGACATGACGTTCGTTGGGGGCCCGTCGTCCTCCACCACCAATACTATTCAAGGCACATCTTCCCGCAGTCAGTCCATTGACCTGCGTGGCTTGGGCCCACGTTCCACGCTGACTCTGGTCGATGGCAAGCGTGTCGCTGACGAGAACGTTCAAGTGATGATCCCGACCATCGCTATTCAGCGCATCGACATCGTGGCAGACGGTGCTGCGGCTCTTTACGGTAACGAAGCGGTAGCCGGTGTGGTCAACTTCGTCCCATACACTTCTTACGATGGTGGCAAGGTAGAGGTCTACACCGAACGCGACGGCGAAGGCGACTACGACGAGCACTCCGCGCAAGCCATGTGGGGCGGCGACATTGGTGGGCTGGACGTCATCATGGCTGGTCAGTACCGAACAAATAGCCGCTTGGCGTGGGATGAACGTCCCTACCTGGCACAGGCCGGCATGAACTACTCCTCGCTGGCTCCGGGCAACTACCGAGTGCCGGTGCGTAACGCTGCCGGTCAGTACACCGGTGCCTTTACCAATGCCACAGATCCGAACTGTGCGCCTGCTTCCGAGCGTGATGGCTACATCGCTGGTGCCAAAAACAACCCATACGGTATGAAAGTGGGCACCACCTGCTGGTTCGAC
>Ga0255214_1000477_pt1 | contig 9843 bp, 10 predicted proteins | sample Miss_Law_RepB_8d_FD_189951 | JGI IMG/M metagenome (GOLD analysis project Ga0255214, IMG submission 189951) | Freshwater microbial communities from Mississippi River, Louisiana, United States - Miss_Law_RepB_8d | ecosystem: Environmental > Aquatic > Freshwater > River | place: USA: Louisiana... | reverse complement strand
GGAGAAACGACAAGGCGCCAAGGGTAGGGGGACACCGAAATCCCAGCGGCGCGAGACCTGAGACTGCATCAGCCCGGCACTTCGAAGGCCTCGCTATTAGGCTCAACGAACAGGCTCAACGAACAGTACCGTGCCGTCACTGTGGAGCAGCACCGGGTCGGCGGTGGGCAGCTTGATTACAGCGTGCGTCTCGGCTCCGCGTCATACCGACGAGTCTAACTTCGACAGCAGTTCTTCGGTGCGTTCCTCACCGAAGTGCTCGATCAGGTCGTTTACGAGCGCCAAAGCTGATCTTGCGCAATATACGAGGGCCCCCGCAGCGCGCGAGGCCCCCGCAGCGCATCGGCAAGTAGCCTAGTCGGACTGCGGATCGCTCCAGCCGTTCCACTCGCGGTAGGCGCCATTGGTGTCGGCGCTTTGGCCTGCGGACAGGGCTCCGGCCGCCGGCGGGAAAGACTCGAGTTCTGACGCGAGTGCCAGTACCGTCGACTCCCGTGGATTGCTCCAGTCACGCCACTCTGCGTAGCTATTCTCTGCCGAAGCAGGTGTGCACACGATCAACGCGAAATTAAAGGCAAGTCCACCAAGCATCTTGTTCATCGCGAAGCTCCTGATTTTGCGGGCGCAAATCGCGCACGGGCTGAGTGGGAGATTGATACTTCGATGCACCGAAAGCTATACGGGTGGATACCTAGCTTTCGCGAGCCACCCTTGGCCTGATGGCGGGGCTCGCGCTTAACTTGACCGCCAGTGCCGCAGCAAGCAGGCCGAGATCCCCAAGGCTGGCCTTTCGGAGCCGCGGCACCAGGCGTTCAATCCAGCGTGAATGCCTCGTGAATCGACGTCTGGATGCCGCCACCCATCACTGCGCCGCCGCCAGCGACAAAGATGGACCGGCCGATGGCGACCGCGCCGAGTCCATGACGCGGGGTGGGCATCGGTGCGTACTGCTCCCAGCTGTCCTTGTGCAGATCGTAGGCCTCGTTCTGCCCATACACCCGGTTCGAGCCTTCGCCGCCGATCACGAAAATGCGTCCGTCCAGAATGGCCGCACCATGCCCGGAGCGCGCAGTCGGCAGCGGGTTACGCATCGACCAGGCATCCTTGGTCGGGTCGTAGACCTGATGCAGGTTCGAGTTCGTCAGAAAACTGTTCACGCGCCCGCCGATCACATGGATGAGGCCGGCATGTGGCAGTGCCGCGACATGATCGCGTCCGGTCGGCAGGGGGGCGCGACGCTCCCAACGGTCTGCCTTCGGGTCATACGCCAGATGCCAGTCCACCGATTGCTTTGTCGGAAACGTGTCGCCAACAGCACCACCGATGCCATGCAAGATTCCGTTCAGCGCAACACAGGCAACCGATCCGCAGGCTTGCGGTAGCGGTGCGATCCGCTGCCAGCGGTCGGTGTCTTCGGTGTAGACGAAGCACTCGGCGTGCGGCTTGCGGTTTTGCTCGACGAAACCGCCGATCGCGTAAAGCCTGCCTGCAAGTTCGGTGACACCGACATGGTTGGCGCCCAGCGGCAGCGGGCTGGCGATGATCCAGCGATCTGTCGTCGCATCGTAGACATGGTGATAGGGGCGATCTACCCGCTGCTCGCCATATCCACCGACGAGGTGCATCCGGTCGCGGACTACCGCGGCCCAGGCCATTTCGCTTCTAGGCAGCGGTAGCGCAGCACGAGCAATCCAACGCCCGGGGTTTGCTGCTTTCGGGGCCGGGCTGTCGAAGACCATTTGCTGGTCGGCTTGCGGTGGACGCGGGACCAGCCCGGGCTCCTTGAGGCGCTCATATCCGCCGGCGTGGTGCGCACCTGCGGTTTGTGCACGAGCCGGTGTAACTGCTGAAGCGAGCGCGGCCGCGCCGATGCCGATTGCCCGTCGACGGCTGATGTTCATGCTGAGCCCTGACGGAACGCTATTTGGACTGATCTGACCCCGGCGGATCGCAGGGGACCGTGCCTTCCAGTTTCGGCAGCATCACTTCGAGAAGTTCGAAGTCGGTGGAGGTGCTGGTCTCGTTATGCTTCATGCCACCGGGTAGCAGCAGCGAATCGCCCGCCACCATGTGCACACTGGAGCCGTCCTCCAGATCCAGGTCCAGCGTTCCCTTCAGCACATAGATGAATTGGCTTTCACAAATGTGATAGTGCCAGCCGGTCGGTTCGGTCAGTCCTGCGTTGGTCGTCATGACCTGGGCAGTCATCTCGCCTTCGCTTGCGGCGAGCTGGCGGTACTTGAAAAAATCGCGTCGACCCGGCGCATAGACCGGGCTTGAGGCGGGTGAAAAAATTGCCTTTCTGCCGCTAGCGAGCGGAGTCTTGACAGTTTCGGTACTCATGGTGGTTCCCTTCATCGGATGGATTCTGATTGGCCGGCCTGGCGCCGTAACTAGGCGAATACTGAGTCAGCTTTTCCCTTGCGTAAAGGGGCATCGCAATACGCAGCTTACGTCCGCGACATCGTTCCCGCCCAACTGTTTCGTCGTGGGGCAGCAGTGGGCCATCGCCGGGGCCGACGGTCATGGCCAGTATCATTCGATCTTCCTCGCGGAGCAACAGATGCCGGACCTTTTCAGCCCCTTCACCCTCAAGAGTGTCACCCTGCGCAATCGCATCGTGATGTCGCCGATGACGATGTACAACTCCGTCGACGGCAAGCTCGATGATTACCATGTCTGCTACCTGGGCGCTCGCGCCGCGGGGGGATTCGGCCTGGTGTTTGGTGAGCAGATGGCGATCACACCGGACGGGCGCACAACCACCTCATGCGCCGGCATCTGGAGCGACGATCAGATCGAAGGGCATGCGCGGGTGTGCGCGATCATCAAACGGATGGGCGGCGTACCGGCGATCCAGCTCGGCCACACCGGCCGCAAGGGCAGCGAGTTGCCGCCGCACAAGACTGCCTCGGGTGCGCGCGAACAGTTGCCGCCGGATCATCCCGAGGGCTGGACCTGCGTCGCCCCGTCGGCGGTTCCGTTCGGCGGCATCTATCGCTACCCGGTCCGCGAGCTATCGGTCGACGAGATCAAGGCGCTGCATCGCGCATACGCAGATGCCGCCCGGCGCGCGCTCGATGCCGGCTACCAATGGCTGGAGATGCACTTCGCCCACGGTTATCTGGGCGCCAGCTTTCTGTCGCCGATCGCAAACCATCGCCAGGATCAGTATGGAGGCAGCCTCGAGAACCGGGCGCGCTTTCACCTGGAGGCACTTGACGCGGTGCGCGCGGTCTGGCCTGACAAGTATCCGCTGACGATGCGCCTGGGCAGCGACGACCTGAACCCGGCGGGCACGCGTTTCGAGGAGTCGGTGGTTGCGATCGGCTGGATGAAGCAGCATGGCCTCGATCTCGCCGACCTCTCGCTCGGTCTGAATACGCCTGAAATGACCGATCCGCCGTTCAACGAACCGGGCTTCATGGTCGAGCGGGCCAACCGTGTTCGCCGCGAAGTCGGCATCCCGGTGGCGGCGAGCTGGAATCTGGGCGTTCCGCAGACCGCGGATCGCGTGATCCGCGAAGAACTGGTCGATCTGGTGATGCTCGGGCGGCCCGCTCTGTCGAATCCGCACTGGCCAGTCTGGGCTGCGCGCGAACTGGCGCATCCATCACCGTTCTCGATGGTGCCGGAGGACTGGGGCTGGTGGCTGCAGAATTTTCGCGGTCACGCGCCCAGTATCGGACTGCCTGCGGCGGCGCAGGCAGATCAAGGCATCGGCTAAGCCTTGGCGTCCGGGTTGATGCGTACCCGGCCGTCAAGCACCTCGAGCGGATAGGTTCGCAGCGGGCAGTCGGCCGGCGCGTTCAGCGGGCGGCCACTGATCAAGTCAAAGTAACTGCCATGCAGCGAGCACTTGATCGAATCATTTTTCAACGAGCCGAACCACAGTGAATAATCCTCGTGGCTGCACATCTCGTCCACGCAATAATGCCCGGTGGCGGTCCGACAGAGCAGCAGCTTGCGCCCTTGCACACGCACCCGCTTCATCTCTCCGACCTTCAGTTGGTCCGCGCTACCGACGTCGATCCAGTTCATCATTGCACCCGCGCCAAGGCCTTGCCGCTGTCCAATGCGGCGCGGGCAAGGTCTGCACCTTCGGCTAGGCTTGCCGCCTTGCCGACATGGTGAAGGATCATCGCCGCGACCAGCGCCAGCGAGTCGTAGGTCGCTCCCCGCTTGCCCGCCAGCGCCGCTAGCCCCGCCTCGGCAGCCGCTTGCGCAGTGGCCTTGACGTCGACCATCAAGGCCACTTCGTCGCCGTGCAGATCGCTCTTGGGAAGCGCATCGGGTAGTGGAACCGCGCGGATTGTCTGGACAATGCCTAGGGTGGCCGGATCAACCTCGAATTCCGCTTCCGGGTTCGCACCGTGATAGGCGGTGTACCTGCCGGCTTGGCGAAGGCTGGGCGTGACGCCACCCTCGACGCCACGAATGATCAGCGCGGAGTCGAATCCGGCGTTGCGCGCCAAAGCGGCGTAAATCGGCGGATACGGCTTGTGCACATAGCCGGTGACAAAGTGCGTGCGAATGCGCCCGGCGATTGGTTTGGCCTCGGTCTCGATCGTCGTGACCGCCTGGCGCTTCACGATACGCTGGCGCAGTGCGATCAACTCATGCAGCGGCTTGCAGAATTGCGCCTGATCGACGTAGGCCCAGCCAAGCGCAGGGTCGCTTAAACGGGCTGCGGCGTCGCGAGGCGAGAGATCGACGTTCACCCCTGCCGCGCGCAGCACATGCCTTGCGGTGACGCCGTATTTCGGCCCCACTGCGTCGACGCCATGATTGACTGCCGGCACGCCGAGTTCCGCCAGCAAGGGTGGCAGAAACGGGGCTGCCGGCAGGCAGCGGGCATATCCGTCATACGGATCCGCGATATCGACCACCTCGTCAACCGCAGCGGTCACGCGCTCGGTGCATGCCAGGATGGCGTCATGAATGCCCAGGTTTTCCTCCATCGTCTCGCGCTTCATGCGCAGCGCAATCAGGAAGATCGCGGCGTGTACCGGGTCGGCGCTTGCGTTCAGGATGCTGCGCATACCGGCTTCGGCCTCCTGGCGGCTGATGTTTTTCGAAAACTCGGGCCCGGTGGCGATCCGCTGGATGATCGAGTGCATCAGCTGTTGCGGGTCCTGGGGAACATCGGTCATCGATCACTCCTGCGGTGCGTGCACCGCGTTCGGGGCAGGGGGGGCGGTATGAGAGGGTATCTGCCGGTCAGCGAGCGGTGTGGTGTTCACTGCGGCTTGGCGGGGGCACTGCAGGCCGCCTTCATCACGTCCGCGGCGACCGAGTCACCTGCAACCGGATCGAAGCGGGACTGCATCTTGTCGAACTTTCGGGTCGACACAATCCTGCCGGTGCCCATGGCGGCTTCATGAAAGTCGACCGACAGCAAGCGGCGGGTGTTGTTCGAACAGTCGAACTCGGCCCGGCTTTTCGTGGAGCGAAAACTCAGTCCGCTGGGGCTTTGTTCGGCAGCGGCCAGATCGAAAAGCGACCAGATGCGAGCCAGATTTCCGCTGCGCTCCAGCGTTTCGCGTTCAATGTAGACAGACACCGCTCCCGGGGTGCTGCGCACCAGTTCCCAGCCGGCATGCGCATGGCCGGACAACAAGAGCAGCACAAGGCTGCAAAGGCGTAATTTCATCGGTTTGCTCCAAGCGTCAGATATAGTCGGAATGCTACCGCCGATCGATGTTTCGTTGAGATTGTGCAACGCAGCCGGCTCTGAGGTGTTCTGGGTCCCAGCATGCAAACCGACTGGATGATGCGATGAATCGGCTTGTCTCGTTGCTTGCACTTGTCGCAGGCGCGCTCACCCTGGCTGCCTGCAGCGCGATGCCAGGCCGACTGGCGTATTCCGTGCCGGTGCAGCCGGAGGGGGCTTCCGGGTACAACGAGAAACCCGGCTGGTACAACGCCAGGTTGTCGGTGGCGGCCGCTAACCCGTTGGCCACGGATGCCGGCTATCAGGTACTCAAGGCAGGCGGCAGTGCACTGGATGCAGCGATTGCGGTGCAGATGGTGCTGACCCTGGTCGAACCGCAATCCAGTGGCATCGGCGGCGGCGCATTCTTGATGCATTTCGACGGTAAAGCGGTCGAGGCCTACGACGGACGCGAGAGCGCTCCTGCGGCTGTTGATGAGAACCTGTTCATGAGGCCGGACGGCAAGCCGATGGCGTTCATCGAGGCGGTTGTTGGCGGGCGCTCGGTCGGCGTGCCGGGGGTGGTTCGCATGCTGGAGATGGCGCATCGCCAGCATGGCAAATTGCCCTGGGCCGATCTGTTCATGCCGGCGATCATGCTGGCCGAGCAGGGGTTCAGGATCAGCCCCAGGCTGCACACGCTGCTGCTAGCCGACAAGCATCTGAAGGAGGATCCGGTCGCCGCGGCGTATTTTTATGATGCGAGTGGCCAGCCCTGGCCGGTCGGACATTTGCTTAAAAATCCGGATCTCGCACGGGTGCTCCGCGAGATCGCCGCCCGTGGCTCCATCGTGTTGCATGAGGGACCGGTGGCCCAGGCGATTGTCGACAAGGTAGGCTCCCACATCAGCAATCCAGGCCGTATGACGCTGGCCGACCTGGCCGCCTACCAGCCCCGAAAGCGCGAAGCCCTGTGTCATGACCATCGGGCACCGCAGCGCAAGGTCTACGTGTTTTGCGGCTTTCCGCCGCCGAGTTCTGGCGCGATCGCGATCGGGCAGATCCTGGGCATCCTGCAAAACACGCCTGTAGCCGCTCTGGCGCCAGGGCAGGACGGGCTGCCGGCCGCCGACTGGTTGCACTACTACACCGAGGCGTCCCGTCTGGCGTTTGCCGACCGCGCGCTCTTCGTCGCCGATCCGGACTTTGTTGCTGCGCCCGCTGGCTCATGGATGAGCTTGCTGTCGCCGACCTATCTCGCCCAGCGTGCGCAACTGATTACCGACACGTCGATGAAGCTGGCCAAGCCCGGTCAGCCGCGGGGCGAACAGACGAGCTACGCTCCAATGCCCGACCAGCCTGAATACGGCACCAGTCATATCAGCATTGTCGATGCGCAAGGGCGGGCAGTGGCCATGACCACCACCATCGAAAGCGTCTTCGGTGCGCGGCAGATGGTTGCCGGTTTCCTGTTGAACAATGAGTTGACTGACTTCAGCTTCACACCGCGCGATTCGCAGGGCAATCCGATCGCCAACCGTGTCCAGCCTGGCAAGCGGCCGCGTTCATCGATGTCGCCGACGCTGGTGTTTGACAAGGAGAGCGGCCGGCTGGTGATGAGTGGCGGCAGCCCAGGCGGGGCGCTGATCATCCACTACACCGCAAAAATGCTCTGGGGCACTTTGCATTGGCAAATGACCCCGCAGCAGGCGATCAATCTGCCCAACTTCGGCTCGACCAATGGTCCGACACTGCTGGAGCAAAAGCGCTTCCCGTCAGCCACCATTGACGCGCTGCGCTCGCGCGGCCATCCGATCCGGGAGATCGAGATGACCAGCGGCTTGCAGGCGATTCAACGGGTGGCCAACGGGTACTTGGGAGGCGCAGATCCGCGTCGCGAAGGGGTCGTGATCGGAGAGTGAGCAGGCCGAGCGGCGTTCGTTCAATACTGCGCAAAGATTCGGGCGATCTCGGCAGGGTCACGGGTGCGCGTCAGTGCGCAGGCCAGCAGGATCCTGGCTTTTTGCGGGGTCAGGTTGTCTGCACTGATGAAGCCCGCGCGTTTCGGCTCATCGAGCAGGAACACCCGGCCGCTGCCGACGCGACTGGACTGCACCACGACCACGCCTTGCTGCACAGCGGCTTTCAGGGCCTCGAACTCCTCGGGAGCGTTGTATCCCGGCGCGAATGAGCCCGCCACGATGCCTTGCGCACCGGCTGCGACGAACGCGCGCACCGCGGTACCGTCGGCACCGGCGTACGAGCTGACGATGTCCACCCTGGGCAGTCCGTTCAGCGGCCGGATGTCGAACTCGGTGTCCGGGGCGCAGCGCCTGACCGGCCGCCGATAAAAGTGAATCGAATCCGCATCCGCCTGCCCGAGGATGCCGAAATCCGGTGTGCGAAAGGTCTGCAAGCGATAAGTGGAGGTCTTGGTCACCTCACGCGCGGCCTGAATCTCATCGTTCAGCACCACCAGCACGCCGAGCCCGCGCGCATCCGGGTGGGCAGCGACGCGTAGCGCATTGGCCAGGTTCATCGGCGCATCGGTCGACAAGCCGCTGGCCGGACGCTGCGCACCGACCAGCACGACCGGTATCGGCACCTTGGCCAGCAGGTTCAGCGCGTACGCGGTCTCCTCCAGCGTCGAGGTTCCGTGCAGGATCACGATCCCGGCAAGGTCAGGATGGCTGCCCAGCGCAGCATCCATCGCAAGCACCAGGGACTTCCAGTCGGAAGGCTGGATCTGCGGGCTGGGAATTGCCTTGAACTCGATCGGAATCACGTCGGCAACGGCTGCCGCGTCCGGAAACATCGCGAGTACCTCGGCCGGGTGCATGCGCCGGTTTTGGACGGTGTAGTTCTGAAGATCCCAGGCGTCCTTGCCGAGCGATGTGATCGTGCCTCCGGTACCGATCAGTGCAACCTTTGCCTTACGCGTCATGAGCCTTCCGTCATTGATTGATTGAACAGCCGCCATTGTTGCTGGCTTCGGGCACCGAATAAAGTCCGATGGGTGAATCCGGTCACCTCAACACGGGGTCAGGTGATTCGCCCGACGCGCATCACGTTGAGCAGGGCAGCTAAAACGATCAGCATCATGCCGATGGCCGCCACGGCCGAGGTGATCTCCGATTCCCGCTGCTTTCTGAGCCCGATGCGTCCGCTCAGCGACTGATAGACCCGGTGTAGTTCGTCGCGCTCACCAATCGAAAAGTATTCTCCGCCGCTCATATCGGCAATCTCGCGCAGAGTCTTTTCTTCGAGCCGCACGCGAGCCGAAAAACCATCGCTGCGCAGAACTGCCCCCTGGAGCGTTCCGATGCCAACGGTATAGATCCTCACGCCCCAGGCAGCGGCAATCTGAGCGACCATCCTTGGGTCGGGGCCAAAGTTGCTATCGCCGTCGGCCAGCACCACGATCAGGGCATCCCTGCGCGAGCCGGGTTCAACCGGCGGGTCGGGGCGCGCAAACGGCTCATCGCGCTGCGCCTGTGCGCCGCGTCGGGGGGCCTGCAAGCCAAGTGCACTGACGTTGATTTTTGCCTCGGGTAGCAGGTTCGCGAGGCTCACCGCAATCGCACTGCCAAGGGCGCTGCCCGGCTGTAAGGCCAGGCGATCGAGCGCGCCATGCAGCGCTTCGCGGTCGCGGGTTGCCTGCTGCACCACGGAGGCGTTGGCGGCACTGGCGACCAGCGTCACGCTTGCGCTCAGCGGCATCGCGGCGATCAGCTGTCGCGCGCTTTGTCGGGCAAGCTCGATTCGGCTGGGGCTGACGTCGTCAGCGCGCATGCTGGCCGAGCTGTCGATTGCGATCACCAGTCGGTCGACGGCGGCGGGCATCCAGGACCGCGCGATCGGGCGCCCAAGCGCAACGACAAGAAGGACCATGCCGGCGATCAGTAACAGCCTAGACAGACGACCAGCGCTTGCAGCTGCGGGGGCCGGCCTTACGGAGGCTGCCCGGGCAAGCGCGAGCAGCAGTCCGGCAGGAATTGCAAGAAGAATCAAGGCCAGAGGCCACTTCAGGTGCAAGCTCGCCAGGTCGATCATCGTGCGTCCCGGCTTTACGTGACACGTCTGCGCGACTGGTGTCGCAACCAGTGCGCGATGGTACGCAACGGGTCTTGTCCAGTCTGCAGCGTCAGCCATCTGGCTCCGCTGGCCTGCAGGGCCCGGTGCACTGTCGT
>Ga0255214_1000456_pt1 | contig 10081 bp, 6 predicted proteins | sample Miss_Law_RepB_8d_FD_189951 | JGI IMG/M metagenome (GOLD analysis project Ga0255214, IMG submission 189951) | Freshwater microbial communities from Mississippi River, Louisiana, United States - Miss_Law_RepB_8d | ecosystem: Environmental > Aquatic > Freshwater > River | place: USA: Louisiana... | reverse complement strand
CGTCTCGATGCGGGCGCGCACCAGATATTCGTCGCCGAGCAGGCGCACCCTCTTCATGCCATCCACCAGCAGTCGGCCCAGCGTCCCCTTCGCCTGAAAGCCGATGAACAGCACGGTGTTCTGCTCGCGCCACAGCCGGTGCTTGAAGTGGTGACGGATGCGCCCGCCGGTGCACATCCCGCTGCCGGCGATGATGATGGCGCCCTGCTTGATCTTGTTGATGGCCATGGAGGCGTCGGTGCCGCTGGTCCGCTGCAGCGTGGGCAGGAAGTCGGCCAGGGAGTCACGACCGGCCTGGTCCAGACAGCGGATGTCCTTGCTGTCGAGCTCGTTCAGCCAGCGGTCGTAGACCTGGGTCACCTCAATGGCCATGGGACTGTCGAGGAAGACCTGCCAGGGGTCGAGGCGGCCAGCGTGGTAGAGGCAGCCCAGGTGATAGAGCACTTCCTGGGAACGGCCCACGGCGAAGGCCGGGATCATCACATTGCCGCCGCGCGCCCAGGTCTCGTGCAGGAGGGTCTCGAACTGCTCGAGGCTGGCATCCAGGGAGCGGTGGTCGCGGTCGCCATAGGTGCCTTCCATCAGCACCACATCGGCCTTGTGCAGAATGGTCGGATCGTTCATCAGCACGGAATTCGACTTGCCCAGATCGCCGGAGAACACCAGGCGACGCTGCTGGCCCTTCTCGGTCAGCACCAGCTCGATGATGGCCGAGCCGAGGATGTGGCCGGCGTCGTGGAAGGTCAGCACGGCATCGGTGCCGACCTGCATCGGCGTGTGGTAAGGGCTGGTCTGGCACAGCTGCAGCACCTGGCGCACATCGTCGTCGGTGTATTCGGGCTCCAGCGGATCCCGGCCGCTGCGGGCGCGCCGCCGATTTTCGTGTTCCAGGTCGCGCAGATAAAGGCCGGCCGCGTCTTCCAGCAGGATGCGCAGCAGGCCGCGGCTGGAGTCCGTGCACAGGATGGGCCCGCTGAACCCCTGGTGCACGAGGCTTGGCAGCAGGCCGGAGTGGTCCAGATGCACGTGGGAGAGAATGACGGCGTCGATGCTGGCGGGCTCGAAGGGGAAGCCTTCGTCCTGAATGCGGCCGAGCGCGTCGCCGCCCTGGCGCACGCCGCAGTCCAGCAGCACGCGGCCAATGGCGGGGGATTCGAGCAGATGACACGAGCCGGTCACTTCCTGGGCTGCGCCGTGAAACGTCATGGTCGCCACGAGGGTACTCCTGAGCTGGGGGGAGGATCAGTCCCGGGTTGAGGGCGCCGTGGCACCGGCCAGGGGCTGGGCACTGAAGCGGATGTCGGCGTACCAGGCCTGCAGAACGCTGTCGCTGTTGTCGGCGTCGGTCATGATGGCCACAGCATCGACGCGATCGAGCTCCTCGCCGAAGGCCGCCAGCCAGTCGGCCCGCACATCGCGCGAGTGAGTGCGCCACTGTCCCGCCAGCGCATCGCCCGAGTCCACCGCGACCATGCGGGTATTGTCGCCGGCAATCGGGCTTGCCCAGTGGCTGCCGACGGGCTGACTGCTGGCCCAGACATAGATCAGCACGCGGGACTGCCAGAAGCGCAGGCCGCCGGTGCGCATGACATAGAGCCGGGCGGGGAAGTCGTCACCGTTGCGGGACAGCTCGGGATGGGTGGGACCCAGGGTATTGTCGATGCGCCAGCGCCACTGCAGGTAAGGCGTGCGCGCCAGATTCACACGGCGCCTCTGGTACAGCGCGCTGGCGGTGCCGTCGGCCCGTGCCCGCACCACGCGTTCGCCATCGACAATCACGCCACGGTATTCCGTGGTGGAGGAGAGGATGCGTTCTTCCCAGTGCAGCATGTCAATGAGGACCTCTGCCGGCCGCGCATCCTGGGCGCTCGCCCCCTGGCTGCACAGCACCAGCGCGGCACCCGCTATGGCTTTTGACACATCAAACATTTAGGCTTTCTGCCAGCATTGAACAGAGCCCGAACAGTAGCAGCAAACCTTCCATCAAGACAAATTCCGGTAATTTCCCTATGAGTGACAATAACAAGAATGCACACGCAGCCGCGCTGGAAAGAGTGGCAGGCAACGGCCTGTTGAGCCGTCGCCATCTGCTGGGACTGAGTCTCGCCGGCGCGGGTGCCCTGGCGGCCGAGAGTGTCCTGGCCGCCGAGGCCCCGACTCTGAGTATGCCTGCCTGGTCGCGCAGCCCGGGGCGAGGCCCGTCGGAGTATGGCAATCCGTCCAGCTTCGCGGGTCACATCAAGCGTCTGGCGCCACCGCCCAGTGCGAGCCTGCCCGGCGGTGGCGCCTCGCGCACCCCGCTGCACCTGCTGCAGGGCATCATCACGCCCAACAGCCTGCATTTCGAGCGCCACCACGCCGGCATCCCCGACATCGACCCGGCCCAGCACCGTCTGGCAATCGCTGGTCTGGTGCGCCAGCCCCTGGTGTTCAGCTACGAAGACCTGCTGGCTTACCCCATGGAGAGCCGCATCCTGTTCCTGGAGTGCTCCGGCAACAGCGGTGGCGCGGCCGGTCCTACGGCAGCCGATACCAGTGTTGGCGGTCTGCACGGCCTGCTGTCCTGCGCCGAGTGGACGGGCGTGCGCCTGTCCACGTTGCTGGAAGAGGCGGGCGTGCTGCCCGAGGCCACCTGGGTCACCTCGACCGGTGCCGACGGCGCCAGCATGGGGCGCTCGATTCCGCTGGACAAGGCGCTGCGCGACGTCTTCATCGCGCTGTACCAGAACGGCGAGCCCATCCGCCCCGAGCAGGGCTACCCGATGCGCCTGTTCGTGCCGGGCTGGGAGGGCAATGTCAGCGTGAAATGGCTGTCGCTGATCAAGCTCGCCAGCATGCCGGCGAACTTCAAGGACGAGACCTCGCGCTACACGGAGCTGCTGCCCGACGGCAAGGCCCTGCAGTTCACCTTCCCGATGGGCACCAAGTCGGTCATCACCTCGCCGTCCGGGCAGATGGCCCTGCGCCGTCAGGGCATTCACGAGATCACCGGTCTGGCCTGGTCCGGTCGCGGCGCCATCCGTCGGGTGGAAGTATCCGCCGATGGCGGGCGCACCTGGGCCGATGCCCAGCTCGACGGTGAGTCGCGGCCGCTGGCCCTGACGCGCTTCCGCCTGCCCTGGCTGTGGGAGGGCGCACCGGCCGTGCTGCAGAGCCGGGCCACCGACACCGTCGGCAATGTTCAGCCCACGCGGGACGTGTTCCTCAATACCTACAGCCCGGCCAACCGCTACCACTTCAATGGCATACAGAGCTGGGCCGTGTCTGCCCAGGGCGAGGTGAAGAATGTTTACGCCTGATCTGCGTGTCTGGAGCAAGGCCGGCCTCGCGGCGCTCAGCCTGAGCATGGCGGGCATGACGCTCGCGGCCGACGGCCCCGGCCTGGGCATGCCGGTGACGGCGGAGCAGCTGGCAGGCATCGACCTGATCGTGCTGCCCGATGGCAGTGGCCTGCCGGGGGGTTCAGGCACCGCCGCCCAGGGCAAGGGCGTCTATGACGCCCAGTGCGCCGCCTGTCATGGCGCGCAGGGCGAGGGCACCCAGGGGGTGCCTGCACTCGCCGGAGGCACTCTGACGGGCACGCCCGTGCTGATGACCGTGGGCAGCTTCTGGCCCCATGCGACCACCCTGTTCGACTATGTGCGCCGTGCCATGCCGCCCACCGCGCCCAAGTCCCTCAGTGACACCGAGGTCTATCAGGTCGTGGCCTACGTGCTGCATCTGAACGGCATCGTCGCGGAGGACCTGGTGCTGGACAGTGCCAGCCTGCCCCAGGTGCAGATGCCCAATCGCGACGGCTTCATCGACCGCAGTCAGGAGCAGTAATCCGCATGTCCCCCGCAGAGCCTGCGCTCAGGGCGCACACGCTGTTTCGCCAGCAGGCCTGCCTCGACGGCCAGTGGGTCGGCGCCGACAACGGCGCCACTCTGGCTGTGCACAATCCCGCCGATGGCAGCCTGCTCGGTCAGGTGCCCCGCATGGGCGCTGCCGAGACCCGGCGCGCCATCGCCGCCGCCGAGCGCGCGCTGCCGGCCTGGAGTGCCCTCACCTCTGCTCCCCGTGCCGCACGGCTGCGGCGATGGTTCGAGCTGATCCTGCAGCATCAGGACGATCTCGCCACGCTCATGACCCTGGAGCAGGGCAAGCCGCTGGCCGAGGCCCGGGGCGAGATCGCCTACGCGGCGTCCTTCATCGAGTGGTTCGCAGAAGAAGGCAAGCGGGCCTACGGCGACGTCATTCCCCCGCATCAGGCGGACAAGCGCCTGCTGGTGATTCGCCAGCCAGTGGGCGTCTGCGCCGCCATCACCCCGTGGAATTTTCCCGCCGCCATGCTCACCCGCAAGGCGGGTGCCGCGCTGGCGGCAGGCTGCACCATGGTGGCAAGGCCCGCCTCGCAGACGCCCTTCACCGCACTGGCTCTGATGGCGCTGGCCGAACAGGCCGGCATCCCACCCGGCGTGCTCAATGTGCTGACCGGCGACGCAGCGGCCATGGGTGACGAGCTGTGCAGCAATCCCGCCGTGCGCAAGCTCTCCTTCACCGGCTCCACCGAAGTCGGCCGTCAACTGCTGGCCAAGTGTGCGCCCGACATCAAGAAGGTCACGCTGGAGCTGGGTGGCAACGCGCCCTTCATCGTGTTTGCCGACGCCGATCTCGAGGCGGCCGTGCAGGGGGCTCTGGTGGCCAAGTTCCGCAACAACGGCCAGACCTGCGTGTGTGCCAATCGCTTCTATGTGCAGGACGGCATCTACGAAACCTTCACCGCGCGGCTCACCGAGGCCGTGCAGGCGCTGGTGCCCGGCAATGGTCTGCAGCAGGGTGTGAGCACGGGCCCCTTGATCAACGCCGAGGCGGTGCGCAAGGTGCAGCAGCATGTCGATGATGCCCTGACACGCGGCGCCGTGCTGACCGCAGGGGGCAGGTCCCACACTCTGGGTGGGAACTTCTTCCAGCCAACAGTGCTGCGTGATGTGCCGCACACTGCATTGCTGACACGCGAAGAGACTTTCGGCCCCGTGGCAGCTCTGCTGCGCTTTGACACCGAGGCCGAAGTGCTCGCTCATGCCAATGCCACGGCCTTCGGTCTCGCAGCGTATTTCTACACGCGGGACGTGGGGCGCGTTTTCCGCGTCAGTGAAGCTCTGCAGTGCGGAATGGTTGGCGTCAATACCGGACTGATCTCCACCGAGCTTGCGCCCTTCGGGGGAATAAAGGCTTCAGGACTCGGTCGAGAAGGCTCAAAATACGGTCTCGAAGACTATCTTGAAAAGAAATACATCTGCCTCGGTATCGAGTGACTCCTGATCCCATTTTCATTTGATCAATATCAGACACATGGAACCTTCTTCAGTTTTATGTGTCGCACAATTCCGCTTCCTCTTTACACTCGCTGCTCGGGTGATATGGTCGGCGCCCGTGATCGCTGGCTCACGGGCCTTCCATCACGAGGGAGAGTAAGACCGAACAGGGCGAAGCAATACTGTCGGCGCAAAACATCGTGCCAGAAGCCGCGCTGCCATGGAGTTCACATGCGCAGGTCGGATGTCCTCATTGCCCCCCTGTTCCAAACGACCCCCCGACGCCACCAGTTTGTCCGGATCTGGTGGAGCTTGTGTCGGGTGGCCAAATTAAAACCTTAGAGGTCGCAATATGAAGTTGAACCGTCACACCCCACGGAAGAAACTTGTGTGTGCAGCCATTTCCATTGCCTTGCTGTAAATCGGTGGCTCTGCGTTCGCGCAGGCGCCAGAAGTAGAAGAAGTCGTCGTTACCGGCTCATTCACTCGTCGCACGGAAGGATTCCGTGCCGCATCACCGGTCACTCAGATCGGGGCAGCGGACTGCCTGCCAGCCGGTCAGCCCTAATGCGCAACGTCCTCGTCGACCGCCTTCAGACTGTAGCGCAGCACCAGATAGCCCACGATGCCCGAGAGCAGGGAGCCGACGATGATGCCCAGGCGCTCGTCGAAGATCATGTTCACGCCGGAGCTCTCGAAGGCCAGCGAGCCGATGAACAGACTCATGGTGAAGCCCACCCCGCACAGCACGCTGGTGCCGTAGAGCGACAGCCAGTTCATGCCGCGGGGCATGTCGGCCAGCTGCAGCTTGATGGCCAGCGCGCACAGCCCGAACACGCCGATCTGCTTGCCCACGAACAGCCCCAGCGCAATCCCCAGCGGCACGCCGTGCAGCAACTGCTCCAGCCCCACGCCCTGCAGGGACAGGCCGGCATTGGCGAAGGCGAACATGGGCAGGATCAGGAAGGCCACCAGCACGTGCAGATCGTGCTCCCAGTCGTGCAGCGGCCGCTCGTCCGGATCGCTCTGCGAGCGCATGGGGATGAACATCGCCAGGATCACCCCGGTGAGCGTGGCGTGCACGCCGGACTTGAGCATGGACACCCACATGATGATGCCGACCATGCGGTAGACACTGCGCGCGCTCACGCCGTAACGGTTGAGCAGGTAGAGCACCGGGATGCAGGCGCCGGCGATCGCGAGCGAGGTCAGCGAGATCTGCGCAGTGTAGAAGAGCGCGATGACGATGATGGCGCCGAGGTCGTCGAAGATCGCGAGCGAGGTCAGGAACACCTTCAGGGCTACGGGCACGCGGGAGCCCAGCAGCGAGAGGATGCCCAGGGCGAAGGCGATGTCGGTGGCCGCCGGGATGGCCCAGCCGGACGCGGCCATCGGGTCGTCGGCATTGATGAACAGGTAGACGGCGGCTGGAATGGCCATGCCGCCGATGGCACCGAAGCCCGGCAGCACGATCTTGCGCAGGCTCGACAGTTCGCCTTCCACCAGCTCGCGCTTGAGCTCGAGTCCGACCAGGAAGAAGAACATGGCCATGAGACCGTCGTTGATCCACAGCAGCAGGGGTTTGGACACCTCGAGCTGGCCGATCCTGACCTGCACCGGGGTGTCGAACAGCAACTGGTACCAGGGGGCCAGCGGCGAGTTGGCCGCGATCATGGCGAGCACGGCAGCCGCCATGAGCAGCAGGCCGCTGGCGGATTCCATCTTGAAGAAGCTGGCAATAGCTTCCTGGGCGCTGCGGATCATGGCGGGGCTCCTCGTTCTGGCTGGTCGCGTGACGGCATTTTTTGCAGATATCCGGGGGCTCGCGGAAAATTTCAAGCCACTGCATTCTGACAGCACCGAATTCGACGGCAGACTGCCTCATGCCCGCGCAGTCGGCGACAAGGCCACTCCTGAATTCCTGTGCTAGTATCGGCGCTTTTTGAAGTTCCCGGGTATTGCATCGTGAAACACAACAACAAGAATTTTCTGGCGGGCCGCGGTGCCTTGCCGCTGATCGGCGCCGCGGCGCTGTTGCTTTTCCCAGGCGCTGCTGTGGCCCAGAGCGCCGAGACGCCGCCGGCCGAACTGCCGCGCTTTGCGCATACGCAGGCCGACATCTCGCTCGATGGCGTGCTCGACGAAGCCGTATGGCAGCAGGTCGCCCCTTTTGACGGCATGCGGGTGATTCGCCCCGATACGCTGGCCACGCCCTCCCTGCAGACTCTCACGCGATTCTTCTACACCGAGCGCGGCCTCTACGTGGCCGTGCACAATCAACAAGCGCCCGACACGCTCATCGCGCGCATGAGTTCCCGCGATCAGGATCTGGAACGCGATGCCTTCGTGCTCGGGCTCGACCCTTCCGGCAGCGGCCTGTATGGCTATCTGCTGCAGATCAATCTGGGCGATACCCTCAACGACGGCACCATCCTGCCCGAGCGCCAGATCAACCTGCAGTGGGACGGCCCCTGGAACGCGCGTACCGCGGCGACCGACGATGGCTGGACGGCCGAGATCTTCGTGCCCTGGTCCATGATGAGCCTGCCCGCAGCGGGCGAGGTGCGCACGCTCGGGCTGTACACCGAGCGGCGCATCGCGCAGAGCAACGAGACCTGGTCCATGCCGGCGCTGCCCGATACCTCGCCCGGCTTTCTATCGGCCTTCACCCGCGTGAGCGTGCGTGACATTGCGCCACGTCAGCAGCTGACCTGGTATCCCTTCATCGCCAGCAATTTCGACAATGGCAGCAATACGCGGGACAGCCGCGTGGGCACGGATGTCTACTGGCGTCCGTCGTCGAACCTGCAGCTCGCCGCCACGCTGAATCCGGATTTCGGTTCGGTGGAGTCCGACGATGTGATCGTCAACCTCGATGCCTTCGAGACCTATTACGCCGAGAAGCGCGCCTTCTTCCTGGAAGGGCAGGAGATCTTCATCACCTCCCCGCGTGCCGGCGATGACGGCGGCCCGAGCAATGCCGGCCCGCGCGGCTCGGGCGCACGCGGCCAGCCCACCACCATGCTCAATACCCGGCGCATCGGCGCCACGCCCGACTATCAACTGCCCGCCGGCTTCACCGCCAGCGAGGTCGATCTGGGGCGCCCCGCCGATCTGCTGGGCGCGGTGAAGCTGACCGGTCAGTCGGGCAATCTGCGCTATGGCACCTTCCTGGCGGCGGAGGATGACACCGTGCTGCGGGGCCGCGACGCGCTGGGGAATGCCGCCCGCGTGCAGGCCGATGGGCGCGAGTTCCTGGTGGGGCGTCTGCTCTATGAAGACACCTCCGGTGGCGGGCGTCGCGCCATCGGCTGGATGAACACGCAGCTGCAGTCCGACGTGGCCGATGCCTCGGTGAACGGCGTCGATCTGCATTATTTCTCGGCCGACACGCGCTGGCTCTTCGACGGCCAGCTGCTGCACAGCGATGTGGCGGGCACCACGGGCAAGGGCATGTTCTTCGACGCGAGCTATCAGCCGGATCGCGGGCGTCAGCACCGCATCGGCGCGGAATACCTCGACGAAACCCTCGACATCGACGACTTCGGCTTCTGGCGCCGCAATGACAGCATCGGCGTGGAGTATCAGTACAAGGTCACGGAGTCTGACCTGCCGAATCTGCGCAGTCGCACGCGCAGCGGCATCCTGCGCTACTACTGGAACGCGAAAGGCGAGGGGATTCGCGCCGGCATCTACACGGATCAGGACTGGGTGTTCAACAACAACCACAGCCTGGGGCTGAGCATGAATTATTTTCCGCGCCGCGTGGACGACGAGCTGAGCCGGGGCAACGGCACCTTCAAGATTCCCGAACGCTGGGACGGCCGCCTGAGCTGGACCAGCGACCGGGCCCGTGCCGTGAGTCTGCGCGGGGCACTGAACCTGCAGCAGGAATACCTCGGCGTGCGGCGGCTGACGGCCTCCGCCGGTGTGGTCTGGCGTCCGGCCGATCGCTTCTCGTTCCAGCTGGACGTGGACCGGGTGGATCGCGAGGGCTGGCTCGTCAACCGCGGCGGCGGGCGCATCAATTCCTACGAGACCAGGGAGTGGGCGCCGAAGCTGGCCATGGAGTACTTCCTGACGGCGAAGCAGCAGTTCCGGGTGTCGATGCAGTGGGCGGGCATCGATGCCAATGCCGACGAGTTCTACCGCATCCGCACCGCTCGGCTGGACACGATGGAACAACTGCTGCCACCGGCGGGGCCAAGTCAGGACTTCATCATCAGTCGCCTGAGTTTCCAGGCGCGCTATCGCTGGGAGATCGCGCCGCTGTCGGACCTGTTCGTGGTCTACACGCGGGGCAGCAATCTGCCGCGCAGCTTCGAGGGCGATACGCAGGATATGTTTCAGTCGGCGTGGACGGACAAGATCATCGACAGCTGGGCGATCAAGCTGCGTTATCGCATTGATGGGTAAGGGCTGCCGCATCACCGTCCCACGCCGGGGAGACGCCAGTCAGGACACGCCGTGAACCCCTCCCTGGGGGCTCGACTCGCCGCCGTCCGGGCGGCTCACGGTCCTGCCCGGCGTCTCCCCGGTGCGGGTCTCTTACGCCGCTGAATGCGCTGACGGCGCCCCGGGGCCTGGCCCTGTGCCAGCGAATCAGGCCCTGGAATTGCCAGTCGCTGTCATCTCGGGGGTGAGGGCGAGTGGACATTCCACGAGCGCTTCTCTAGGCTTGCCCGCAGTCACAATTCAATCCCTCAGGAGACGATCATGCGCTTTTCCGCCACCCTTCTGCTGTGTCTGGCCACGCTCGCCAGACACAGCAGAAGGGTGGCGGA
>Ga0255214_1000446_pt1 | contig 10274 bp, 11 predicted proteins | sample Miss_Law_RepB_8d_FD_189951 | JGI IMG/M metagenome (GOLD analysis project Ga0255214, IMG submission 189951) | Freshwater microbial communities from Mississippi River, Louisiana, United States - Miss_Law_RepB_8d | ecosystem: Environmental > Aquatic > Freshwater > River | place: USA: Louisiana... | reverse complement strand
GATCCACAAAAATTTTCTATATTAAAACATCTTAATTTATTCTTATCTATTTTGTTAAATTCTATTTTCTCACATAATTTACTTGTTTGTAATAATAATTTTTTTTCATCTTCATTCAATAATTCCTCAAAATATCTTACTAATATTTTAAATATATTTATCATTATAATTATTAATAGACATTAATCAAATTTTATTTATATTAAATATTTTATTTTTTATATATTAATTTCATCCATTATTAATTAAAAATATTATTGATTTATAAAATAATATTTTTATTTGAATGTTATTTATTTTTGTTTTTTATTTCTAATAATATCGGCTGTAAATCCCATTTTCCTGTTTTTCTATTATATATTCTTGGATAATAGTCAACTACCATATTTTTATTAAAATATTTTTTTACCATATTATTATATTTTTTTATATATAACATATCTTGTGATACTTCTTCATAAAATTTTTGTTGTTTCGAACTATAAAAATCCGTTCCATACTTCATTATCGCTATATCATTTATTTTACTTGATATTTTATGCATCTTCTTCTCATTCTTTACTGATGGATAATCTATGTATTTTATATTATTCTTTATTCTTATTAAATACATTCCTTCTGGTGCTAACACAATTGAACCTAATATTTCTCCTTCATTATATCTATATGCATAATGATATAAATCATTAATTGACGGAAATTCATATAATACTCCTTCATTTGATCTAGCTCCTGCATACGGTGTTGGTGGATGTGTATGAAATATATATTCATATTTCATATCATAATTATCTGTTCTTGGCAATAATATTTCAATATCATCCTTATCTTCTCTATTTGTGGTGGCACTTATTATAATTTTATCTATTTTTTTATTGGCTATATCAAACATTCCAGAATGTTCACTATATCTTAAATTATTTTGTTTATCTATATATTGTTTTGTGCCTCCGTCATTTAATAATGTATCTAATATATACAATTGATTTTGAGTTAATTTAATATGTTTTTTTTTATTGTTTGTTATTTTATTACTGTGCAATAAAATATTTTTTAAATTAATCGTTCTATTCATTAATAAAAAATATTATTATATTATAATAATATATTTTATTAATATTCTTTTATTTTTATCTATGTTTAAAAAATTCCTTTATTCCATCAAAAAATGCTTATCTTTCCTTAATTGTTTCAACTGTCTCGATTCTAATAATACTGATATAACTAATACTCCTAATATCATTAATTATCAAATTTCATATGAAATGGATGATCATTTATATTATAAATATCCTAATACTACACACAATATTCAACATTATTTTGATGACATTATTTATAAAAAAAAACCTATCGATAATGACCATAATAATATTATTTTTTCTGATAATGATGACGAATTTTATAAATATATTTAATTTTTTATATATAAAAATTGATCTTTTTTATATATCTTTTTCTCATCATCTCTTATTTTTGACTTTCTTTTTATCATCATGAATTCTGAACTTTTGAATGAACAAACCGAAATATGCCATCATAATGGATGTTTGTGTATTGATTGTTTGAGTTTATTCAATCCTACATGGTGTCTATTGCGTTATGGTAAGGTCATTGAATATAATTTGAATGAGCCAATTAAACAACACATATCAACGTATGATGGTCAAGACAAAGATTTAATTGATGATTTGTTTGGACGACCATCAAACAAATTTACAAAAACATAAAAATGTTGAAACATAAAAGAACAAAAAAATAAATAGAAAGAAACAAATAAAAAACAAATAGAAAAATACAAACAAAATAAATAAAAAAAACATTAGAAAAAATATAATAAAAGTTTAAAAATTTATTTATATTTATTTTATATATATTGACAACACAATGTATTGCATTTTTGTTTTTCATCATTATTATTTAATCTATCAAATGTAATTATATTATCAACCTTATTTATTTTTAACAATTCCAATTTTATAACTATATTTTCAATCATATTATTCACATCATTTATAACATTATCTAAATTATTTATATCATACATTGATATTTCATGTCTTTCAAAAATATCATATTTTTTCATAAGTTCATCTAAATCTTCTTCAATTATATTAATGTCATATTTATCATTCAATAAATCTTTTTTATTACCTAATATTGTTATTATACAATCCTTATTTATGTTTCTAACTTTTTTTATCCAATATTTTATATCATCAATATAACTTTCTGATGTAATATCATACATTATTATAACTCCATGAATATTTTTTATATATGGTGAAACTATATTTCTGAATCTATCATTTCCTGATACATCCCATAATGAATATTTTATTCCATTATATTTTTCATTATCTTGACCTATCATATTTTTCTTATATATTGAATTGTAATAATCAACTCCAATTGTTGAATTATATTCATTTTGTATCATTTGTACATCTCTTGTTGATAAAAAATTTGATAATGTAGTTTTTCCAACGTTAATATTACCACATATCGTTAATTTTATTTTTATATATTTATCCATTTATTATATTAAAGATATAATAAAAAATTGATTTTTCTTATATAATTTTTTTCCATTATATCTTTTATAATTAACTCTTCAACATGTTCCATTTTTTGACATTCCTTGTGTCCCTCTTTTTTGTCAAGAGATTCTTCAACCTTAAGCTCATCTCGTCATTGTTTTGGGCTAAAGATGGGGGCATTTGTGTTGAATGGAACTCCCTCAACAATGAAAAAAAAGTCGCAATCTTGTCTTTTTCTCTGAATGTATTCAAGTGCAAAAAACAAACAAAACAACAACAAAACAAACAAAACAAACAAAACAATCAAATTGATCAGTCTATCAGAGAAAAACAACAATTGTTAGATGCATTGAACAAGGAAATCGAACAAAAAACCATCATTCTTCGTTCTCTAGACAAAACACAAACTATTACAACGGAAGATACAGATGGTTGGATGCATGGAGAAAATGTTAGTCCTCTCGATCAACCAGTGCAAATTTTTCAAATCATATAAATTCATCTTTTTCAATCGTTGTACCAATCATTGTACCAATCGTTGTATCAATCGTTGTACCAGTTGTTTGTGTCAATTATTTTATTTATTATATTATTAGATGTCATAATATTTAGATATATGATATAATAAATTGTTTATTAATGATTCTATATGTATTAATGTTCGTTTTCCTTTATTTATATCGATTATATGAACACTAAAAATATTAGATAATATTGTTAATAATATTGGTTCTATAATATTTTCGTTTTTTACATTATAAAATGCTTTTATCATTTCTATTATTATATCATCATTATTGATATTTGTGATGTAAATATTGTATAATATATTTCGCATAATTGTTATATATTGATTATAATTAAATTTTATTTCATTTATTTTATTTTTTTTCATCTCTTTAATATCTTCAATAAATTTTATCATAATATTCATTATTTCCATTATTTTATCTTTCCATAAACAATTATTTTTCAATTTATATTTATATATGTCCAAATTATTATATAATTCTACTATATTATTCGATATTTTTATTATTCTTTCTTCATCATCTTTTTTCATCCTCATATTTTCTAATATACATACTTTTTTTAATATATTCCTTTTTTCTTCATCTTTTATATTATCTAATTTTATATTCAATGCCCTACTTTTTAATGGTTCTATTATTTTTGACATTTTTTCTGTTATTAATATAAATTTACATACTTTATAATATTTTTCCATTATACATCTTAATGATGTTTGTGCATAGTATGTCATTTTATCTATATCATTTATTATTATCATCTTAAATGGAACATTTACATTCGTAGATACTGTCTGTGCATATTCTCTAACTATTTCATGAACTATATGTTTATCTAATGCTGAATTTGTTGGTTCTATTACTATATGATTATCACTTTGTTCTATTTCTATTTCAATAACATTATTACTATATTGAGTAATTTGATAATTTTTTTTTGATGTTATAATTTTATCTTTCATATATATGTCTTCTAATAATAATTTTACAAATGTTTTTTTCCCTATATTCTCACATCCATACACCAATAAATTAGGCAAATCATTATATCTATTATAATATTCTTCCTTATCAATATATCCTGTTTTATTTACCAATTTTAATATTTCTACTTTCTCTCGCATATCTTCTATTTTGTCTATCTTATCTTTCAATTTTTTAACATCAACTATATCTCTATCATTCTTCATATTAAAAATATTTTTATAAATATCCTTATTATACACAATATCTCTCAAATTATCAATCTTATATTTATCACTTAGCATATTTATTTATCCTAATCTTATAAATTAAATATTTTTATAATTATATTTTCATTTTTTATATATAATTATATTATGAAAAACAATATAATTATTAAATTATTAAATAAACTTATCATCCTTCGTAATAATCTAAATATCCATAATAATAGTCCCAATAAACAATTCGAACAACTTAAAATTAATAAATTATCTTATGCATTAAAACAACTTAAAAATTTAAATTATACTATCAATCTTGACAATTTAAATAAACTTAATATTGATGGCGTCGGTAAAAAAACTAAACTTAGAATTAAAGAAATTTTAAAAACTAACAATTTATCTGAAATTGATAAATATTCAAAATTAATTAAAAATAAACTTAAAAATATCAATTTTGATCTTATTGTTCAACTTGATAAAATTTTTGGTATCAACATTAATAAAGCCACCAAATTAATCAATAAATATAACATAAATTCTATTGATGATTTTGTTGAAAAAATTAATAATAATATTATCTCCAATAAACATTTTTCTGTTGGCATTAAATATTATAAATCCTTTATTTATAAAATTCCTTATAATGTTATCAATGATATTCAACTTTTCCTTACCAAAAATATCTCTTATTTGTGTCATTTTGATATTTGTGGTTCTTATCGCAGAAAACAACCTTTCTCCAATGATATCGATTTATTAATTATCGATTGTGAAATTAATATCATAGTTTCTAAATTAAAAGAATGTAATTTTATTATTGATGATTTAAATAATATAACTAAATATAAATATAATGGTTATTGTAAATTTAATAATAATATTTATCGTATTGATATACAATTTACTACCAGAAAATCATACTATACTTCACTTATATATTTTACTGGTAGTAAAGATTTTAATATCAAATTAAGAATTATTGCTAAAAAAAATGGCTTTAAATTAAATGAATATGGTTTGTTTAAAAAATATAATAATAAATTCATCCAAATTGATGTCAATTCCGAAAAACATTTATTTGAATTACTTAATATTGATTATATTGAACCTCATAAACGATAATATTTTCCTAATAAGAAATTAAACAATACACTTCCTCAATTTAATAAAATAAACAATATACTTCCGCAATTGTATCCTCTGCTAGACGATCAATCGGACAACTATGATTCCATAACCATTTTACTGTATCGTATGATTCTTTACCATTATATAATATATTGTATGTTCTTGGTTCATCATATATAGTTTCTCGTGGATAATGATAATTTTCTTTCAACGCCATATTATATGCATATTCACTTATCGGACAACCATTTTCTTTTAACCATTCCATATTATCTATATTATTACAACCTGTTGCATAATCAAATGCACTTGAATCCCATGGACAATCATTTTCTTTTAACCATCTAAGAATTCCTAGATTATCTTGTAATGCAGCATATGCAAATACTCTTTCATTTAATGTAAATCCTTTTTCTTTTAACCACGACATATTCATACTATTTAAATATCCATTTTCGACAGCATAAGTAAATACATCATCTTTATTATACGGACAATTATTATCATACAACCAAATAATCTTATCTAAATCACCACTATATACAGCATTATTAAATGTATTTTCATTCCATGGACAATTATTATTTTTTAACCATTTCATAATTTCAAATTGTACATCAACATTGACATTATCATTTTCATCATGTAAATATAATGGATATCTAATATCATCATAACATATATTTAAACACTTAATCTTTTCAATAAGATATGGATCATAAAAAATATCTTTTTTAAAAGACCATAATATATCTTCAGAATATTCATTTATTACTGCATTTGAAAAGGTATTTTCATTTAATATGCCACCATTATCTAACAACCATATCATGTTTACTAAATTCTTGTTGAATGCTGCAAATTCCATTGTGTCTTCATTTATTTGACAACCTTTTTTATATAACCATTTTATATTTTCCAATTTTCCATTTAATACAGCAAATTTTAGTGATTCTGAACTTAGTGGGCAACCTTTATTAAATAACCATTCCATATTTTCTAAATCACCACTTAAAATTATATAATCAAAAACATGTTCATTTAATTCATAACCAATACTTAATAAATATTCAACTTTTTTCATATTTTTTTGTTCAATTTCATCTACAACTATTTTATCTATTTTCATATTGCAATATGAAGATCCATTTTGTTTCAACCATATTATATTCTCTAAATTACCCTTCTCTATTGCTGCATAAAACGCATCAATATTCCATTTACAATTGTTTTCTTTCAACCATTTCATATTCTCTAAATTTCCATTTTTCACCGCATTAATAAATGTTTTATCACATATTTTAAAATTATTTTTTAATAACCATTTCATATTATCCAAATTTCCATTTATTGCTGCATATTTAAATGCATCATAACTACAACCATCATATATATTTTTTAACCATTTCATATTTTCTAAATTTCCATTTAAAACTGCATTATTAAATATTTCTCTAAAATTTTGTGTACATATTTCTTTAATATATTCAGATTCTTTCATAATTTCTATATTTCCATCTAACGCCATTTTTATAAATATTTTACGTAAAATATACATTTTATAATATTCCGATTTTTGATTGAAAGTTGTATATCTGTTTATTATGTATCTAAAAATTTTAATATTTTTTATATAATGTGTCAATTCATAATCTTTAGTATGATTGTTTTTTATGGCCCATTCTAACATATTTATCGATCCACTAAAATTTTTAATATGAAATTTTTTTGTTGTTATATTAAAATTTACTTTATTAAATTTTTTATTTGTAATTAATAATAACTTTTTTTCATCATCTATCAATAATTCATCAAATTTTATCACTATAAAATTTATAACATCTATTATATCCATTTTATTTATTTATTATTTATTCCTTAAATAATAAATAATCACATTTTTAACATTCTATTATAACTAATAATATTTTCCTTAATATATACGTTTTTATATTATTTTTTATTTTATTACATAAATTTTTTATATCATAATTAAATGGTAGTTTTAATACTATCATTTTTGCTATCTTTTTTTCTATAATATTTAAACATAACTCTTCTACAGATACTACTTTTATATCATCTCCTATTATTATTTCAAAATTTAATCTTATTTTATTATACAATATATATTTTTTTCCTCCCCATGGTGGATCTATATATATTATATCCTGTTTTATATTATCATATATTTTTATATAATTTTCATTATATTTACTTATTATATTTTCATTATAATTATATTCATTTATATTATTTAATAACATATTATATCTTTTTTCATCTATTTCTACTATATTTACTTTCATATTATATTTACAAAATGAAATCACATCACCTCCCACACATGCCGTTGCATCTGTTATAATAATATTTTCATTTTCATTTTCATTTTCATTTTTATATTTTTTAACACACAATTTTTTATAATCATTTATTATTATTGTTGTTATTTTGTCTGTCATTTTTGGCTTTGTTATACTATATTTACCCACTTCATCTATTTGTAAATTATCATATTTAACATTATTAACATCAGAAAAAAATATTTTATTATCATGTTGTATCTTACAATCATATGATAACATTTTTATCATTGATTTTTTAAATATTATTTTATTATTTATTATTTTATTATTTAAATATATATAATTAATAATAAATAATTTTATTTATTATTATGGATATTCAAAATAATAATAATGGTATTAAAATTTATACTGATTATGATGTTTTTTATAGTGATAGTGATAATGATGATTGTTATGATAATTTAAACTATTTAGAACTTAAATCATTATATTCAAAATTAAGAGATGATATAAATAGATTGGAAATAAAACAAGAAAAAATTAAAGAAACAATTGATGATTTAACTTATAATTCTTTTTCAGATGATCCTTATTTAACTTCTAAATATGAACAATATAATAATATTTATAATTTAGGTTTACAACTTATTAATGTTAAAAAAATTGAAGAAAAGAATGTTTTTGATAAAATTAAAAATATCATACATAATTTTGATAAACCACATATTAACATCAATTTCCAAAAACAACAATTAAATATTTATAAATCAAAACAACTTGATAAATGGATAAATGATCACACAAAATATAATTCTCTTTTAACTAATAATGATAAATATATTAAAATATCCTTGATTTCATTAATTGACACTACTAATTATCCGAATCACATTAAAAAATATATTTATAATGATCTTAAATATTGTGATTATAATAATGCTAAAATGATTTTATCTCATAATAAAGTTTGGTCTGGTTGTACTAATAAATATACATTTTACAATGATGAAAGTAAATTTGAGAATGATGATATTTTTATTTTAAATTAAAATCTAAATAAATAATAAAAATAGAATGTCAGTTTTATTTAGAGAACATCATATTGATATTATAGATTTTAATATAGATTTTATACTTTATAAAATATCAAAAATTTCTAAAATAAATAATTCTTATTTACAAAAATTATCTTTATCAAATAATCTCAATAACAATATAAATAATAACTTAAATTACTTTGTTGAAAAACATAATGATTCTAATAATAATCCTCAATTTATTAATGATAACGATTTTATTAATTATAGTGAAGTTATTTTACATTCTTCTTGTTTTATTTAAAAAAATGATATTTTAATTATATATTATATAAAACATTATACAATATATCATTTCTTATCTATTACTAAACATAATTATTATGAATTCTCTTATTCATATAAATAATTTAAATAATAATATTGAAATAAAATTAAGTGAACAGCAACAATTACAATCTTTAAGTATAATTTCTATTTTAGGTTCTACTGCTGCTGGTAAAAGTACATTGACAAAATTATTGACTAACAATAATACTATGAAACATTCAAAAGAACAAATAAATGCAATAACTATTAAAATGGGATATAGTAATCTAAAAATATATAAAAATAATCATATTACCAATAATAATCCTGATAAATATATTTTAAACCCTAATAATGATATTCTTGTTAATAATAATTATCAACTTATTAAACATATTAGTATAGCAGATAATCCTGGACACAATAAATATATTTTAACTATGTTATCTGGTACTGTTAATAGTGATAATACTATAATTTTAGTATCTGGAACTAATGGTATTGAAAATCAAACTGAACAACATTTTAAATGTTTTAAGTATGGAGATATGAAAAATTTACTTTTCTTAATTTCCAAAATGGATCTTGTTTCGAACAATGTTAAATTAGAAGAAATTAGAGATGATATAGATAATTTAATGAACAAATATAATTTAGATGAAAATATTGATCCATCTATTCTTCCAATTTCAACATTTACTAAATTAAACATAGATAAATTAATTGAATATTTAATTGATTCTAATATAAATCATAATTTAAATAATTTAAATAATTCAAATAATTTTGATATGTTATGTGTTAGATCTTTTGATATTAATAAAGTTGGTACTTCTTTTGAATTAATTAAAGGAGGAATTATTGGTGGAACTATTATTGATGGATATTTACAAAAAAACGATTTAATATCAATTTTCCATAAAAATCATAAATATTTATCAAGAGTCGTTGAATTAATGGTTGACACTAATAAATTAAATGTAGTTTTATGTGGCGGTTTTGTTGCTATCGAAACAACTTTAGATCCTTCTTTAACTAGAAATGATAATTTAGTTGGTGCTGTTATAAAGAAAGGAAATGTAGATGCTTTGTGTACTAATAAATTTGAAATTATTGATGACGATTTTAAATTTAATTTCAATTTTAATTCTGAACATAATAAATTTATTTTTTCATATAATGGACAAAGTATAAATGGTTTTATTAATTACAATGATAATAATCTTAT
>Ga0255214_1000437_pt1 | contig 10398 bp, 10 predicted proteins | sample Miss_Law_RepB_8d_FD_189951 | JGI IMG/M metagenome (GOLD analysis project Ga0255214, IMG submission 189951) | Freshwater microbial communities from Mississippi River, Louisiana, United States - Miss_Law_RepB_8d | ecosystem: Environmental > Aquatic > Freshwater > River | place: USA: Louisiana... | reverse complement strand
CACCACCAGTTGCACCTCCACCCCCAGTCGATCGCCCAGCGCTCGCGCCAGATCAATGGACACGCCAAACGGTTCACCGCTCGAGCCATGGCGCCCGGCCAGGATCGGGTTGCCCAGATTGATCGAAGCACGGAGTTTGCCGGTGGGAGCAAAGGCTTGTCGGAGGCTGGCAGAGAAGGTCATGGTCGAAATCGAAGTTCAGTTGGGCAAGGCACCAGGGTGTCCTGGCAAAGATGCGAATTTGCCATGCCCGGCTGACACCTTCCCAACCGCGAAGAGCGTTCAGCCAGTGCGTGACACACCACCCAGCTGAGCCAGCAAAGCGGCATTGAATGCATCGGCAGCTTCGTACTGCACCCAATGCCCTGCGCCCGGCACCGTATGCCATTGTCCCCAGTGGGGCGCCCAGCGCGGCAGGGCCTCCTGCACCGGGGCCAGTCGCTGGTGGTACAAGGCATCGTGTTCACCATAAATGGCGCTCACCCTGGCACGGATGCGTGGCAGGGCCTCGGCCACGATGGGCGTGGACGACAGCCGCCGGCGCGGCATCCGGTCCCGTGTCACGTTGGCCGCATGCAGAGACAGGGCCAGGGCGTCCAGGCTTTGCGGGTGTTCGAACATCAGGGCCATCAGGTTGTGGCGGTGCACCTCGTTTTGCTGCTCCGGCGTTGGCAGGTGGCGCCAGCCCTTGAGTGCTGTGCGCTGGGGCGAGGACAGACCCAGGCCGGGGGCGCCCACCAGGATCAGGGCTTGGGCATCCTCGGGGTACTGCGCCAGCCACAAGGCGGCGGTCATGCCGCCAAACGAGAACCCCACGATCTGTACAGGCCCTTGCGGGGCCAACTGCTGCAGCCCAGCATGCAGGTGCTCAGGCAATGGCGGCACATCGGTGCAGCCCGGCGGCAGGTCAGAATCGCCAAAACCCGGCAAATCGGGCACCAGCACGCGCCAGCACGCATCCCGCAGTGGTGCGATGTTGCGCACCCAATGGGTCCAGCTGCCACTGCCACCGTGCAGCAAAACCACCGCTGGGCCGTCCGACGCCCCCCACACATGCCAGACCGTGCGGACACCCTCGTGCAGGGTTTCGATGCGATGGCCTCCCGCCAAGGCAGCGGCCAGTGCGACAGGCAGAAAGTCAGGCAATGAGGCAGGATGGATGTTCATGCGCGCTGTGCAAGAGGATGGTGGTGGCGCCAGACTTTCCAGGTGGCCCCCACAGCCAGCAGGCTGGTCAGCATGGAAACCCAGAACACCGAGGCCAAGCCCCAGCGCTCACTGATGACGCCGCCCAGCAGGCCACCGATCACGCCCGGAAAGCCGTAGGCGATGACGGTGTAGAGGGCCTGACCGCGTCCACGCAGCCGGGCAGGAAAATGGTGCGACACCATGGCCACACAGGCCGTGTGGTGGGCGGCAAAGGTTAAGGCGTGCAGACATTGGGCCAACACCAGCACCAGCAGCACGTCGGCCCAGGCGGCCGTCAGGGCCATGCGCAGCACCATGGCGGCCGAACACAGCAGCATCCAGCCACTGAGCGGCAAATGGTGCAGCCAGCGCGACTGCCAGAAAAACCAGGCAATCTCGACCACGACCGACACCGCCCACATCACACCAATCCAGGTTTTGCTGTACCCCAGCGCATCCAGGTACAGCGAAAAAAACACATAAATGCCGATGTGCGAGAGCACATGAAAAAACGCACTGGCAAAGAACCAGCGCACCGCAGGCTGGCGCAGTACATCCGACACCGGCAAAGCCGCATGCCCTGCATGGGCTGCTTCCTTGAGGTCGGGCAGCCAGAAAGCGCTGAGCAACACGGCCAGCAGACTCAGCACCGTCATGGTCGGGAACTGCTGCATGCCAAAAGCTTCGAACCAGGCCCCGGCCACGAACACCGTGACCAGAAACCCGATGGAGCCCCAAAGACGCACGCGGCCGTAGCGCTTGGCATCAAACTGGCCACCCTGGCTCACCAGATGCGCCATGGCCGCTTCGCTCATCGGCATCATGGCGCTGGTGTGGGTGAACATGACCAGCAACACCACACCCAGCCACAAGGGAGAAAGCGTCAGCCACAACAGGCAGGCCGAAGCCAGTGCGACTGCCGCACCCAGGCGCATCAGCCGCACACGTTCGCCACTGTGGTCGCTGATCCAGCCCCAAATATAAGGAGCAAACAACCGCGTGGCCGCCTGCACCGAAGTCAGCACGCTGATGGCCACCAACCCCAGCCCCAGGTCCTTGAGCCAGAGAGGCAAGTAAGGATTGAAAAAACCGATGTGCGCGAAATAACTGGCCGACAGGGCTGCGAAGGGAAAAAGTGCGCGGCGTTCAGGCATGGGATGTGAACCAGCCAGCGTTGTAGGAGGCCGCCCCTGCGGCCGAAGCATTCGCGCGCAGGGGCGCGCTCCTACAAAGACTGGACATCAAGGCTTGCTTGCCGCGATCGGGGGCAGATCGTGCTGCACGTCACCGCACTGGGCGCGGTGCAGCAGGGCGTGGTCCATCAGCACCAGCGCCAGCATCGCTTCGGCGATCGGTGTGGCGCGGATGCCCACGCAGGGGTCGTGCCGGCCCTTGGTGATGACTTCGGTGGTGTGACCTTCCGAGTCGATGGTTTCGCGCGGGATCAGGATCGAGCTGGTCGGCTTGACGGCGATCGACACCTCGATGTCCTGCCCGCTGCTGATGCCACCCAGAATGCCGCCCGCGTTGTTGCCCACAAAGCCCTCGGGCGTGAGCGAATCACCGGCGGTGCTGCCCTTTTGCGTGACGCAGGCAAAGCCGGCGCCAATCTCCACGCCCTTGACGGCGTTGATGCCCATCATGGCGTAAGCGATGTCGGCGTCGAGCTTGTCGAACAGCGGCTGGCCCAGGCCCACCGGCACGCCCCGCGCCACCACGCGCAGGCGCGCACCGCACGAATCGCCGGACTTGCGCAGCGCGTTCATGTAGTCTTCGAGCGCCGACACATCGGCCACCGGGGCAAAAAACGGGTTGTTCGGCACATGGTCCCAGCTCTCGAAGCCGATGGGCACTTCGCCGATCTGGGTCATGCAGCCGACAAAGGTGGTGCCGAACTTTTCCTTGAGCCACTTCTTGGCCACCGCGCCAGCGGCCACCGTGGGGGCCGTCAGGCGGGCCGAGGAGCGGCCACCACCGCGCGGATCGCGGATGCCGTATTTGCGCCAGTAGCTGTAATCGGCATGGCCCGGGCGGAAGGTCTGCAGGATGTCGCCATAGTCCTTGCTGCGCTGGTCGGTGTTCTGGATCAGCAGGCAGATCGGCGTGCCGGTGGTCTTGCCCTGGTACACGCCCGACAGGATCTGCACCGCGTCGGGCTCGTTGCGCTGGGTGACGAACTTGCTGGTGCCGGGACGGCGGCGGTCCAGATCGGGCTGGATGTCGGCCTCGGACAATTCCATGCCCGGGGGGCAGCCGTCGATCACACAGCCAATGGCCGGGCCATGGGATTCACCAAAGTTGGTGACGGAGAAAAGGGTTCCGAAGGTATTGCCGCTCATGGGGTGTGATTATCCCCGAGGGGGGACACGATCCATTGCGGACATCCTGAAAGGCAGCCGAATGGAAGAGAAAACAGGCCTGAGACATTCGCGCGCAGGGGCGCGCTCCCACAAGGTCCTGATCAGGCCGCGTCCTTCTCTTGCGGCCAGTCGCGGATGTAGGCCTTGAGCATCTTGTTTTCGAAGTTCTGGGCGTCCACCACCGCCTTGGCCACGTCATAGAAGCTGATCACGCCCATCAGCATGGTGCCATCCACCACCGGCATGTAGCGGCAATGGCGCTCGAGCATCATGCGGCGGACTTCGTCGATTTCGGTGGCGGGACTGCAAGTCAGTGGCTGTTTTTCCATGGCCTGCCCGACGGTCGAGGCCCCGACCTGCCCGCCGTTGCCCACGATCTTGAGGATCACCTCGCGGAAAGTCAGCATGCCCGCCACCTGGCCTTTGTCCATGACCACCAGCGAACCCAGATCCTTTTCCGCCATGAAGCTCACCGCATCCATCAGGGCTTGGTCGGGCTGGGCGGTGAACAGGGTGTTGCCCTTGACGCGCAGGATGTCGCTGACTTGCATGGTGAATCTCCGGATGGCGGGTGTGACAGGGTTGGGCATCAATATAGCCCACAATCCAGAGTGAGCGTAGCGGTTTGCGCTTTCAGTTAACTTATCGGAGACACCCTGCCATGTCCGGCTATTCCGACCCCGGTTTCGACACCCTGGCGCTGCACGCCGGGGCAGCCCCCGACCCCGCCACCGGCGCCCGCGCCGTGCCCATCCACCTGACCACGTCATTCGTCTTCGAGTCGAGCGACCAGGCTGCTGCCCTGTTCAACCTGGAGCGGGCCGGCCATGTGTACAGCCGCATCAGCAACCCGACCACCGCCGTGCTCGAGCAGCGCGTGGCCGCGCTTGAAGGCGGCATTGGCGCCATTGCCACCGCCAGCGGGCAGGCGGCGCTGCACCTGGCCGTGGCCACCCTGATGGGTGCGGGCAGCCACATCGTGGCCTCGACCGCGCTGTACGGCGGCTCGCAGAACCTGCTGCACTACACGATGCGGCGCTTCGGCATCGAGACCACCTTTGTGAAGCCCGGCGACATCGATGGCTGGCGCGCCGCCATCCGGCCCAACACCAAACTGCTGTTTGGCGAGACCGTGGGCAACCCCGGTCTGGATGTGCTGGACATCCCCACTGTCAGCCAGATCGCCCACGAGGCGGGCGTGCCGCTGCTGGTGGATTCCACCCTCACCTCGCCCTGGCTGATCAAGCCTTTCGACCACGGCGCCGACCTGGTCTACCACTCGGCCACCAAGTTCCTGTCGGGCCACGGCACCGTCATTGGCGGTGTGCTGGTGGACGCGGGCAGTTTTGACTGGGAGCGCTCGGGCAAATTTGCCGAACTGACGCAGGCCTACGAAGGCTTTCACAACATGGTGTTCAGCGAGGAAAGCACGGTGGGCGCCTTTTTGCTGCGCGCCCGCCGCGAAGGCCTGCGCGACTTCGGCGCCTGCCTCTCACCGCACAGCGCCTGGCTGATCCTGCAGGGCATCGAAACCCTGCCGCTGCGCATGGCAAGGCACATGGAGAACACGGCCAAGGTGGTGGAATTTCTGGCCAGCCACCCGCTGGTGTCCCGCGTTGGCCACCCGCTGCTGGAGAGCCACCCCAGCCACAAGCTGGCGCAAAAGCTGCTGCCGCGTGGCGCAGGCTCGGTGTTCAGCTTCGACATTGCCGGCAGTCGCACCCAGGGCAAGGCCTTCATCGAGGCGCTCAAAGTCTTCAGCCACCTGGCCAATGTGGGCGACGCCCGCAGCCTGGTGATCCACCCGGCCAGCACCACGCATTTCCGCATGAGCGACGAAGCGCTGGCGCAAGCGGGCATTGGCCCCGGCACGATCCGCCTGTCGATTGGCCTGGAAGACCCGGCGGATCTGATCGACGATCTGAAGAAGGCCTTGAAATCAGCTGAAAAGGCGGCGGAGAAAGCGGCATGAAGATCGGCAACATTTACGCCTACACCGGCGGCAAGGACTTTGACGCGGCCAAACCCACCGCGGTCTTCATCCACGGCGTGCTCAACGACCACAGCGTCTGGATTCTGCAAAGCCGCTACCTCGCCCACCACGGCTGGAACGTGCTGGCCGTTGACCTGCCCGGCCACTGCAAGAGCAGTGGCGAGCCGCCGGCCAGCGTGGAAAAAGCCAGCGAAGCCATCCTGGCCCTGCTGGATGCGGCGGGCGTGCAGCAGGCAGCGCTGATTGGCCACAGCTTCGGCTCGCTGATTGCGCTGGAAACCGCCGCGCGCGCACCCTCTCGCGTGAGCCATCTGGTGCTGGTCGGCACGGCCTTCCCGATGCGCGTGTCGCCCGCCCTGCTCGAATCATCGGTGTCCGCGCCCATGAAAGCCATCGACATGGTCAACACCTTTTCGCACTCCACGCTGGCGCCACCGCCCTCGGCGCTGGGCCCCGGCACCTGGCTGTATGGCGGCAGCCGCGCCCTGATGCGCCGCGTGCTGGCCAGCAACCCCAAGGTGAACGTGTTTTTCACCGGCTTCAAGGCTTGCGACAGCTATGCCAACGGCGAAGCGGCCATGGAAAAAGTGCAATGCCCCACTCTGTTCGTGCTGGGCCAGGCCGACCAGATGACGCCGCCCAAAGCTGCCCAAAGTCTGGTGAGCAAGGCCACAAACGCCAAAGTGGTCAAGCTGCCGGCCGGGCACTCGCTGATGACCGAGGATCCGGATGGGGTGCTGCAAGCCCTCAAGGACTTCCTGAAGGTCTGATCTGCTTCGCTCATTGAACTCACCCGGAAAGGAATATGCATGGACCAGCCTGTCGCAACACGCCACGCCAGCTTTGCCGAGTTCTATCCCTTCTACCTGAGCGAACACAGCCACCGCACCTGCCGCCGCCTGCACTTTCTGGGCAGCAGCCTGGCGCTGGTCTGCCTGACCATGCTGCTCGTCACCGGCAAGCCGCAGTACCTGCTGTATGGCCTGCTGTGCGGCTATGGCTGCGCCTGGGTCGGGCACTTCGTGTTCGAAAAGAACAAACCTGCCAGTTTCAAGCGCCCGATCTACAGCTTCATGGGCGACTGGGTGATGTACAAGGACCTCTGGACGGGCAAGATCCCGTTCTGAGCAGCTTCAGGCCTCGGGCAGCACATCGGCCAGCTGCAGCTGGTCCATGCGGGTCACGCTCCAGAAGGCGTCGCTGCTTTCGGCGTGGCGCAGGAGCCAGCGTTCGGCCAGGGGGACCAGCAGGGTCTGTGCAGGCTCAACCAGCAGCACCATGCGGGGGTCGGCACCACCCTCTTCCTGCAAGGCGCCCACCCAGTCCAGTGCCACCAGGGCCCGAAGCACCGGGTCCAGCTCACTGGGCTGCACCCGCATGCGCTGCGCGAGCGCCGTCTGACTCAGACCACGCTCGGTCTGCAGACGCACCGACTGGAGCAGCGCGAGCACCTCCAAGGACAAGCGAAACTGCCAGCCTGCACCCGAGGGTCGGCGCAGATGGTGCCGTCCCAGCTCGGGCAGGCTGGATGCGACCACCGCACCAAGCAGCACGATCACCCAGGCCACATACACCCAGACCAGCAAAATCGGCACTGCGGCAAAAGCGCCGTAGATGGCCGAATAGGCTGGCATGCTGGCCAGGTAGGCAGTCAGCACTTTCTTGCCCAGCTCGATGCCCAAGGCCGCCATCAGACCCGCCGTGAGGGCATGACGCCAGCGCACACGGGCATTGGGCACATAAAAATAAACACCACTGACGCACAGCACCAGCAGCACGAACTCAAAGCTGTCGAGCAACCAGCGCAAACCACCCGGCAGCACATCCACCACCCCGCGCGAGGCGGTGGTCACATACGACGTGATGGCGATGCTCGCCCCCAGCAGCAAGGGCCCCAGCGTGATGGCCGACCAGTACAGGATCAGGCGTTGGGCCAGCGGCCTCTGGTGCTCCACCCGCCAGATTTGCCCCAGGGTGCGCTCGATGGTCACCATCAGGGCCACCGCTGAAAACAGCACCGCCACCAGACCGACCGAGCCCAGACGGCTGGCCTTGCGCGAAAACTGCGTCAGGTAACCCAACACCTGCCGCGAGATGCTCTCGGGCACCAGGCTGTCGACCAGCCAGCGCTGGATCGTGTCCTGGAACTTGCCGAACACCGGAAACGCCGAAAACACCGCCAGGCCCACCGTGAACAGCGGCACCAGGGCCAGCACGGTGGTGAAGGTCAGCGAGCTGGCGCTCACGCCCAGGCGCGCCTCGCGAAAGCGGCGGTACAGCACGCCAGTCATCTGGCGCCAGGGGAATTCGGCCAGCTCTTGCCACCAGGCACGAAGCTGGACTCTCCAGTCGGGGGAAGTCATGGGCCGTTATCATGCCATCGCCATGAATCCAAACCCTGACACCCCGCCTGCCGGCGTTCGTTTCTCCCGCACCCTGGCCGTGACCAGCACGCTGGGCCTGATTTTGCTGGGCCTGGCCTGGGAGCTGTGGCTCGCGCCGCTGCGCCCGGGCGGCTCCTGGTGGGCCATCAAGGTGCTGCCACTGGCCCTGGCGCTGTCGGGCCTGCTCAAGCTGCGCATGTACACCTACCGCTGGCTCAGCCTCGCGGTCTGGCTCTATTTCACCGAAGCCTGCGTGCGTGGGTGGTCAGATCCCTGGCCCTCGAATGCGCTGGCCATGGCACAGGGTGCGCTGAGTCTGCTGCTGTTTGTGGCCTGCGGTCTGCATGTGCGCAGCCGCTTCAAGGCCATCCAGGCGGCTGCACCCAAGGAATCCACATGAGCGAACTGATCCAACAACTGCGCAGCATCTGCGGCGCGGCCAACGTGCTCACGCACGATGACCCGGGCGCCGACCTCTCGGCCTGGGAACAAGACTGGCGCAAGCGAAGCCGCGGCCGAGCGTTGGCTGTGGTGCGCCCCGCCAGCTCCGCCGAGGTGGCTGCGGTGGTCAAGGCCTGCGCTGCCAGCGGCACTTCCATCGTTCCGCAAGGCGGCAACACCGGCCTGGTGGTCGGCTCGGTGCCCGACGACAGTGGCACCCAGGTGGTGCTCAGCCTGACCCGCATGAACGCGGTCCGTGCGCTGGACCCGGACAACCTGACCATGACGGTGGAAGCCGGCTGCATCCTGCAGAACCTGCAGGACGTGGCGGAAAAGGCCGGATTTCTCTTTCCGCTCAGCCTGGCCGCCGAAGGCAGCTGCACCATTGGCGGCAACCTGGGCACCAACGCGGGCGGAACGCAGGTGGTGCGCTTTGGCAATGCCCGCGACCTTTGCCTGGGGCTGGAAGTCGTGACCGCGCAGGGCGAAGTCTGGAACGGATTGACTGGCCTGCGCAAGGACAACACCGGTTATGACCTGCGCCACCTGATGATCGGCAGCGAGGGCACGCTGGGCATCATCACCGCGGCCACCATGAAGCTCTATCCCCTGCCCGCCGCGCAGCTGACCGCCTGGGCAGCCGTTCCCAGCATGGAAGCGGCGGTGCAACTGCTGGGCCTGGCCCATGCCCGCCTCGGCCCGGGCCTGACCGGCTTTGAGGTCATGGGCCAGTTCGCCCTGAGCCTGGTGGACAAACACTACCCGCAGCAGCGTGTGCCGCTGTTCCAGGAAACCCCGTGGTGCGTGCTGCTGGAGAACTCCGACAGTGAAAACGAGCAGCACGCCCGCACACAGTTCGAGGCCCTGCTCGAAGCCGCAATCGATGTCGGCTGCGTGACGGATGCGGTGGTGGCCGAAAACATCGCCCAGGCCCGCGCGCTGTGGCACATCCGCGAGAGCATTCCGCTGGCCCAGGCCGAGGAAGGCCTCAACATCAAGCACGACATCAGCATCCCGGTCTCGCGCATTCCGGCCTTTGTGACCGAAACCGACGCGCTGCTGCAGCGCGAGATCCCGGGCGTGCGCCTGGTGAACTTCGGCCACCTGGGCGACGGCAACCTGCACTACAACGTGCAGGCCCCTGAAGGCGGCGACAGCCGTGCCTTCCTGCGCGACTGGGAAGAGAAAGTGAACACCCTGGTGTTTGACCAGGTGCACAAATTTGAAGGTTCCATCAGCGCCGAACACGGGGTGGGTGAACTCAAAGCGCACAAACTGCCCAAATACAAGGACGCCACAGCCCTGACCATGATGCGCGCCATCAAGCAGGCGCTGGACCCGCAGAACTTGCTCAATCCACGCAAAGTGCTGGCATGAAACCTGTCCGACGAGCGACATCCAGCACTTAACCGCGAAGACCGCTTGTTTCCATAATGGCCGCCAAGCCCCAACCACAAGGAGACAAGACATGAACACATCCCTCAAAGGCCAGGTGGCCTGGATCACCGGCGGCGGCAGCGGCATCGGACTGGCAGGGGCCATGGAACTGGCCAAAGCCGGCGCGCATGTGGTCATCTCCGGCCGCAGTGCAGCCACCAACGCCAGTGGCCTGGCCCAGCTGCAGGCTTTGGGCAGCGCACAGGCCCTGGCGCTGGACGTGGCGGACGCCGAGGCGGTCGCGCGGACCGCCCAGCAGATCGTGGACGAGCACGGCCGCATCGACATCCTGGTCAACAGCGCCGGCATCAATGTGCCGCGGCGCAGCCTGCAGGTGCTGAGCACCAGCGATTGGGACACCGTGGTCGACATCAACCTCTCGGGTCTGTTCTACGGTGTCCATGCCGTGCTGCCGGTGATGCGCCAGCAAGGTGGCGGCCTGATCGTGAACGTGTCGTCCTGGGCCGGCCTGTACGCCAGCAAGATGACCGGCGCCGTCTACAACACCACCAAGCGCGCGGTGCTGGCCCTGACCGAGTCCATCAACATGGAAGAATGCACGCACGGCATCCGGGCCACCTCCCTGCTGCCCGGA
>Ga0255214_1000434_pt1 | contig 10470 bp, 8 predicted proteins | sample Miss_Law_RepB_8d_FD_189951 | JGI IMG/M metagenome (GOLD analysis project Ga0255214, IMG submission 189951) | Freshwater microbial communities from Mississippi River, Louisiana, United States - Miss_Law_RepB_8d | ecosystem: Environmental > Aquatic > Freshwater > River | place: USA: Louisiana... | reverse complement strand
TATTTATCTATTTTATCAATAAAATATATGATTATTTTACTTTCTTTGTAAATATTCATATTTTATAAATTTATGAAAAATATATATAATAAATAATTTATATATTATAATTGTCATTTTTTATTATGTATTTTTTCTTATGATACTTATACATGAATGACTATTTATGATTTTATATTTTTTATTTTCTTATTGACAATGTTATTTTTTAAGTAAAAAAATATATTATTAAATTAATTAATAAGATACAACAAAAATCGAAAATTAACAAGAAGCATATAAAATTCTTAATTCAACAGATTAATTATATATTTTTTATTATGTATTTTTTCTTATATATTTAAGAAGACATTTAATTTTTCTTATAAAAAATTGATTATTCTAATACAAGATATATGTAAAAAATACAAATTATTATTACCTCTATATACAATGACTGATAATGATGCTATTAACACAAATAATAATGTTGAATTAAATATGCAACCGCCAACACACCAAGTTATACATTTACAAACACAAGCACAATCGCGTATGTTTGTAAATGTACCACAACATCAAGAACAACATGTGACACAGTATATGTTTGTGAATATACAGCCACAAGTAAGACAATATACACAACCATGTATATTTGCAAATAATAGAGATGACCAGTATTATACATTTCGTTCACATTATGCGGCTAGAAATGGTGATCTTGAATTATTAAAACAGTTGTTGCATTATGGTTGTCGTTTCGATAGTACAACATGTCATTCTGCTGCTGTTTCTGGACATCTTGATATTTTAAAGTGGTTAAGACATGTTGGATGTGAATGGGATCATTTTACTTGTGCATTCGCAGCCTATCATGGTCATTTTGAACTATTAAAATGGGCATTGGAAAATGGTTGTGAATATAAGCCTGGTGTTATGAATTGGGCTGTTGATGGTAATCATTTAGATATAGTTATGTGGTTAAAAGATAATGGATATGAGTGGGATAAATTCACATGTGGACATGCCGCAAGATATGGAAGATTAGATGTATTAAAATGGTTGATAGAAAATGGATGTCCTTATAATAATGATATATTAGAAGATGCAAAGAAATTTACTAATGTGGAAGAATGGATAATTAGTTCGAATGTGTTAAAAAATATATAACAAAAAATAATAGTCAAAATATTTATCTATTTTATCAATAAAAAAAATAATTATTACACTTTCTTTGTAAATATTCACATTCTATAAATTTATGAAAAATATATATAATGAATAATTTATATATTGCATATTTTTTATTATGTATTTTTTCTTATGGTACTTATACATAAATGACCATTTATAATTTTTACTTGTTCTTTTTCATAATTGTTTTTATCTATCCAATTTATTATTCTATATCCATCATATGTACACATATATTGAAATATATCAATATTATTTTTCTTCAATGCATAATCACACATTTTATCTACATCTATATATTTTTTATAATTTTCAAAAATATATTTAATTATGTTAATCTTATCATTATCAATTCCATTTTTTAATATTGTTGTATAATCACATATATAATTATTATTGATAAACCATTTTATTATTTCAATATAACCTTTTTTCGCTGCTTTATAACAATAATTTATATTAATTTCATAATTATATTTTATTAATAAATTTAATACATTTGGATCACTTGTTATATACTTTTTATTTATAATCAATTTTTTTGTTTTATCCAATACAAAATTTGTTAGAAACCAATTAGACAAATTGTAATTATTTATAATCTCTTCCGTCAATTGAAATTTTCTCAATTTTTTAATCAATAATTTTTTATTATTTATATATATCATTCTGCATTTCTTATTTAACATTGTTAAAATTACTAATTCCTCATTATTTAACAATTTTGTAAATACATTTATATATATCTGTATCAATTCATTTATTTTCATTTGTATAATTGTATTTTATATAATAAAAATAACAATTAAACACAATATTTTTATATGATATCCATCAAATACCCCATCTCCAAATTAATCGCTGTTTAATATTGACTGTTTTGTAATGTGTGTAGTATGTTTTAAATACTCCAAAAATGTCTTAATTGAGGAGGGATGAATATTTAATGATCTCTATATAAAAAATGATTTATTAAATGTAATATTTTCTCATAAATGATAGATAATTATTACATTTATATATATCAATACAATCAAAAATATGAACTTTATGCAACAACATAATCACAAAGATCATTTATGCAAAAATGCTGCAAGAGAAGGTAATTTTGAATTGTTAAAACAACTTGTGGTGGATGGCCATCCTTGTGACGAAGAAACGTGTAGTTCTGCCGCTGGTTCTGGACATCTTGATATTTTGCAATGGTTAAGAGCTCTAAATTGTAAATGGGATTCTCGAACTTGTTATTCAGCAGCCTATTATGGTCATTTTGAACTATTAAAATGGGCATTGGAAAATGGATGTGAATATAAAACTAGTGTTATGAGTTGGGCTGTTGATGGTGGCCATTTAAATATAGTAAAATGGTTAAAAGAAAATGGATATAAATACGATAGAGACATTTGTAAGAATGTAGCTAGATATGGAAGATTAGAAAAATTAAAATGGTTAATAGATAATGGCTGTTATTTCGATAATCAAATATATGAAAAAGTGGTAGAATTTAAACGTTTAAATATTGTAGAATGGATAAATGATGAGAATGTATTAAAAGATAATAATAAAAAATGATAATTTAAATATATGATTATAGTTAATTTATAAATTCAATATAATATATAAATAATTATGTCTAAACTAAATGAAAAATACTGTGAAAAATGTGATTTACAATATATAGATGATAGATATTTACATTGTTGTTATTGTATGAAGAATTATGAATGTTCAATGCGTGATAAAAATATTTATTGTTGTTATTGTAAAAAAAAATATAGTAATAAAGAATTTAATGCAAATCATTTAATGTGTAGATATAAAGAACATAGTTTTATTGAAATTGTTAATAATACTAATTGTTGTTTTTGTTCAAATTATGGAGTAATTTTGCCTAATAAATATTGGATAGATTTACATAACAATAAATTATTAAATTATAATCCATCATCTCAATTTAATAGAGACATAAATGATTTTTTTGATAATCAAATAATAAATTTACACAAAAGCAAAATAACTTCAAGTATATTTAATAAATTTTTAAATAATAAACATATTAAACCTTGTCAATCTATATTTAATAAAATATATACACATAGTAAATTAAATAAATTACCTATAAATTTAATAAATAAAATTTATTATTATACCGTTCCACAATGTTGTCAAATATTATTTAAACATAGTGAAAATGAAGATATATTTATTATACCTATTATTAAAAAAAATTTAATTAATAATATATATAATGTGAATAAAGCTGTTTTTTTTCATAACATAAATAGTGTTGTATATTATAGTAATAAATTAGACATAAATATTAATTTTGATTCGCGATATGACATATTATCTAGACGAATTGAAAAACGTGAAAGAAGAGACAAAAAATTTAGAATATATTCTTCAAGTAGATATAGACTACAACATAATATAACTGCACATTTTATAAATTTATAAATTTATGAATTTATGAATTTATGAATTTATGAATTTATGAATTTATGAATTTATGAATTTATGAATTTATGAATTTATATTTTTATTTTTCGAATATCTTCTAAATTTGGCATTTTTAATAATAAAGTTGCTTGATACATTTTTGTTTTGTTAATAAAATCTTTTTTTATATTTAATATATTTCTTGGATAATATTTTTTCATATGTTCATAATTATATATTTCTCTTAATCTATACGGTAATAAATGGAATGATTTTACTGGCAATATTATCATTAATTGTTCCAACATTGTTATATTTTCATATTTTGTATTATTTTTATGAAATTTACTAAATGTATTGTTTAATTCTTCATTCTTATTCAAATTTATATAATCATATAAATCTGATAATAATATTCCACTTAAATCATCATTATAAAAAATATTATTCGGACATTCAAAAAAATAATAATGCATAACAAAAGACAATGTTTCAATATATTTTTTTATATGTTTATTATATTCATAATTATTAATAATTATTTCTTTATCTTTATAAAAATCATTTGTTATATTTTGTGTATCATCATATAATTGAGATTTATATAAATGTTTAACATTACCATTTTTATCTTTATCATAACATATTGCACAATCATCAAAATAATGATGTATATATTTTTTTTTATATTCTTTAAAATTTATATTTTCATCATTAATATTTAAACTATTTGGAAATTTAAATTGTAAATGTTCATATTTAAATATTTCTTCTTGCACTTTATTATTAAATATTTTATTTTTGCTACTTACATAATTTTTTGCATTCATAAAATATAATTCTTCTTGATTATTTCTTTTTAATTCTTTTATTAATCTTTTAAATATTTCCCAATTTATATTTATTTTTCCTTTCTCCTTTTCTATATCAACTATAAATCCATCATTATTTATTATTTTCTTATATGTTTCTATGAGTAATCTATACCCATCTACATTTTTATTTATTTTTGGATTAAATTTCATATTTATCGTTGGACATGATTGAATAAAATCATTACCAAATAATAATGTAATAAATATATAATCATATACATATCCATACATTCTGCAATTATCATTATTATCATTATTCTCATTATTATCATTATTATCATTATTATCATTATTATCATTATTATTATCATTATTATTATCATTTTGATTTTTTTTGTTGTAATGTAATTCAGTAATAATACATTTTGAACACACATTAACATCAAATAAAATTAAATTTGGATTTTCAATTATTATATCATCTTTTTCTCGTAATAATAAAATCTTATATTCATTTGATATAGTTAAAGACAAATTTATTAAATCTGCATCCAAACCATATATTATATTTATATTATTTTTATTGTTATCTTTAATATGTTTAATTATTTTATGTTCTCCTTCACCGATTTCTTTATATGAACTATATATAAAGTCAATATTATTATTTATTTTTTTTTCATTGATATATTTTAATAATTGCTCATTTAATTTTTTCATAAATAGTGTATCTGGAGATATTGCATTAGTATCATATGTTATTTCAGTATCCATATTATATTTTTTTCGTATATTATTAAAATTTTGTTTATCTATTATTGATGAAAAACGTCTTAATCTTTGTTGATACATTTTAGCATAACAAGGAACACCATCAATATATATACCTACAAAATTTGGTTTTATCAAATCGATTAAAATATTTGTATAATGGATACATAATTTAATAACTTTAGATTCAAATTTTTCAAAATTGATATAATTATTATTTATTTTTTTTTCTTCACTTAAAACTATATGTAATATTGGATGTATTAATGAATTATAATCGAAATACAAAGTGATATTAGAATCGTTATTTAATTGATTAATTTTTTTGACTATTTGTTCACCATATCTTTTAAATAATGAAAAGAATAATAAGGGAACGCCCATTTTTTGATTTAATATTATATAATAATAATTAATTTATTTATAATAAGTATTATAAAAATCATTTTTTGTATAATGACTAATAATTTATATGAAGTGTTTGATATTTTTATAAAAAAATGTGAAAATTTAATTGGCGATGAAAAAAATATTTACAATAAATTTAAAAAAAATATTTTAAATGAAAATGCTTTATTTTTATTTTCAACTGTTAATCAACAAAATATTAACACATTATTTTTTTCTTACATAAATTATTTAAATATAATAAATTCATATTGTCCAAAAAATTGTTATATTTTATTAACTTTTTTTAATTTTTCTTTAAAATTATCATTGAATAATTTACATGATAATTATTTTTGTTTATTATTACTTATTTATATAAGTATTGCAAATTGTATTTCAATTTTTCCTCTATTTAGTGATAATTATAATTTTAATGATTTTAAATATAATAATGTTAATTTTCTTGTTGATATTCTCAATAGTTGGAACTCTAATTTATTAAATCAAAAATATAACATTAATCAAGTTAATATGGTTGATGTAAAAATGAATAATGTAAATAATTTTTATGGACAATATTCTAAAAATATGATAAATAAAAAACAAATATTGAGACCTATAATAATATTAGATTTAGAATCTATACAAATTGAAGATTTAATTATTGATGAAGAAATAGATAAAATAATTGATATGTTAAATATAGATAAATGAGGATAAAATTATATGTTATTTATTGAAGTTATTAAGTTATTATAAAAATCAATTATACATTGTTTATAATTGATTGTGTTATTTTCTATTTTATCTAATTGTTCTTCAATTGTAGAAGTGAAATTTATATCCATAAATAATTTAAATTTATTATTTAAAAAATGTGTAGTTTTTATACCTAAATCAGTAGCAATTAATTTTTGTTTTTCTCCTCCTATCATCATTGATTTATTTTTTATATTTTTTATGTTTTTATTTGGATCATCATTAAAAATATAATTATATTCAAATAATTCTTTTTTAAATCCTTCAACATCGTCTATTTTTACATAATTATAATCTATAATTTTTTTCATTAAAGTAGAATATGTAGATGGACGTCCAATACCATTTTTTTCCAATGTTTTAATTAATTCTGGTTTATTAAATAATGGAGGAGATGATTTTAATTTTTCTAGACAATTTATTGACAACAATTTTATTATTGGGTTATCTTCAATATTAAAATATTCATTATTATTTTCTTCATTATTTTCTTCATTATTTTCTTCATTATTTTCTTCATTATTTATTTTTTCATTTAAAATTTTAAATCCTATAAATTTAATTCTTGATAACGAACCTTTAAATGACACTGTTTTGTAATAATATTTCTCTACATCATTTATATTATTACTTAATTTGTCTATTATTATATTATCATGTTTTTTTATATTATTTGAAATTGTTATATCTATTATTTCATTTATACTTTCTTTCATTTGACTTTGTAATGTTATTTTCCATATCAAATTATATAATTTATCTATTTTTATTGAACCTGTTTTTACTTCTTTAATTTCTATGTGCGTTGGTCTAATACATTCATGAGCTTCTTGAGAACTTTTATTTTTCGAATGATATTGTTTAGGTTTTGAATATTCTTTTCCATATTCATTAATTATATATTGTTCCATAATATTTATTGATTCTTGTGATATATTTGGTGAATCAGTTCTCATATAAGTAATATGACCTTTTTCATATAATGTTTGTGCATATTTCATAGTTTCATCGGGTTCAAATTTTAGTTTGTAAAATGCAAGTTGTTGTAATGTGGATGTTATTAATGGTTGCTCTGGATATATTTTAGTTTCTTTTATTTTTTTATTAGATACATATAAATTATTATATTTATTGTCTAATATTATTTGATTAAAATATGTCAACATTAAATCTTTATTACATTTTAATAGTATGTCATCAATATATCCTTTCATTGTAATATTTTTATTATTTATTTTCATTAAAACAGAACAAGACATATAACTACTATTATTATTTTTCCAAAATTGTTCTCTAAATAATTGTTTATCAACAATTATTTTTACTACTACTGATTGAACTCTTCCAGCACCTTTACTATTATATATATTTTTATTTAATATTGGGGATACCATATAGCCAACTAATCGATCAATTATTCTTCTAGTTTGTTGAGCTTTAATTTTATTATTATTTATTGTTGTTGGATTTTTTATTGCATTTAATATTGCATTTTTTGTTATTTCATTAAATGTTATCCTATAATATGTTTTTAGTTCTAATATATTTAATAAAGAATAACTTATAAATTCTCCTTCTAAATCTGCATCGCTTGCCAAATAAACATCAATTATTTTATATTTTATTATTGTTGATTTCATTTTTTTAATGACATCTATTTTATCTTTATTAATTTCATACGAAGGTATTAAAGTTTTAAAATCAATACCAATATTTTTTACTGGTAGATCCATTATATGTCCGATTGAAGCCATAACTATAAAATCATTAGATAAAAATGATTGAATTTTTTGTATTTTACCAGGTGATTCAACTATTAATAACTTTTTCATTATATTTTAATTATATATATTATTTACTAATTCATTATATTTTATGTATTTTTTTAATCATTTTTTATAATAAAAAAATGATTATTCTTATATATGTATTTTATAAAAATAACATTTATAATATCTTTTATTACATATAATACAATGTGCGGAATATGGCAATTATTTACAAAAATTTCAACATTAACTGAACTTCAAATTAACCAATTAATTGAACTTTTTAATAATTCTAAAAATAGAGGTTTAGATAGTCATAATTTTTTAATATATGATAATTATATAACTGGATTTCATAGATTATCTATTAATGGATTAAATCCAAATGGAATGCAACCATTTACTTATGAAACATCAACTTATAAATATAGTATAATATGTAATGGAGAAATTTATAATCATCATGATTTGGAACAATCAATGACAAATTTTACAAATATTTCTGGAAGTGATTGTGAATTTATATTACCATTTTTATCTGAAATTTGTGGTGATGATATAGAAATGTTAGTTAATAGATTAAATGGTGAGTTTGCATTTGTAATTGTTAGAGAAAAAATTTTAAATGGTAATGTTGATGAATTTGATGTATTCTTATCAACTGATCCTATGAGTGTAAGACCGCTATTTTATGTAGAAAACTATGATAAAAATGTTTTAATGGTAAGTTCGACATTAAATTCGTTAGATTTAAATGGGAATGTAGTATTAGGGAATAAGATGGAGTATGAAATAAATAGATTAAAGCAAGGAACAATAGTAAATTATAAAATAAAAAATAATATTATAATTTTAAAAAATGAAATTCAATATTATAATTTTTATTCAAAAAATTTAGCTATCAATGATTTAAATGAAAATCTATTTTTATTTCAATTAATTGTTGATACATTCACTAGTTCTATTATCAAACGAATTACTAATTCTGATAGACCAATTGGCCTTTTGAATTCAGGTGGTTTAGATTCTAGTTTAGTTTGTGCAGTTGCTAGTAAATATCTACAACTTACTAATAACACTAACAAAATTAAAACTTTCACTATTGGATTTGAAGGTGGCACTGATTTGCATTATGCCCGTTTAGTAGCTTCTCATGTTAATTCAATTCACACTGAAATCATTAAAACTCCTGATGAAGCATTATCTAACATTGAAAGAACAATTAATGTTTGTGGTACTTATGATATTACTTCTATTAGAGCATCTATTTGGCAATTAATGATTGCTGAATATATTGCAAATAACACAGATATAAAAGTTTTATTAACTGGTGAAGGCAGTGATGAAATATGTGGTGGATATATGTATTTTCACAATGCGCCTAATGAAGAAGAAGCACATTTAGAATCATTAAGATTAGTTAGAAATATTGCATATTTTGATGGTTTAAGGGCTGATAGGTGTGTAAGTAATTTTAATTTGGAATTAAGAACACCATTTCAAGATAAAAATTTCGTAAATTTATTTGCAAGTATTAATCCAAAATTCAAACAGGCTATTGAAAAGGAAGGAAGAATGGAAAAATATTTATTAAGAAAGGCTTTTGATGTTGTTTATAAAGATGAACCTATTTTACCTGAAGAAGTTTTATGGAGAAGAAAAGAAGCTTTTAGTGATGGTACTTCACAAAAAGAAAAATCATGGTTTGAAATGACACAAGAATATTGTAAAAATAAAGTAAGTATTGAAGAATATAATGATAAAGTAGAACTATATAGTTATCATAATAAACCATTTTCTATTGAAGGCTATTATTATAGAAAAATTTTTACTGAATATTTTGGACACAAAAGCGCATTAACTATTCCATATATTTGGATGCCTAAATGGTCTAATACTAATGATCCAAGTGCAAGAACTTTAAAAATATATAAATAAAAAATGATATTATTATAACATATTATTAATTTAATGATTATTATAAATTATGGATATAATTATAATACCATGGATTTCTCAATGTGTTTTTAATTTTTGTAAAAATAAATATATAACACATAAACATTATCTATGTTTAGAACAAAAATATGTGATAAATCTTAAAAGTATATGTTTAATTAGTAAATATTTTAATTATTACAGTTTAAAAAATAATTTTAGATTAAATTTAATAACAGATAGTAGTTTTAAATATTGTTGTAATTATATTACAATTAAAAAAACAATAAATATTTTTTATAAAATTCCAAAATTAAAAATATTTTTAGTTAATATATGTACAACTTCTGGTTTTCATCCAATTATGGGAGGATTAAACCATGAAGATTTATATAAAGATGTTACAATGCTTAATT
>Ga0255214_1000432_pt1 | contig 10510 bp, 13 predicted proteins | sample Miss_Law_RepB_8d_FD_189951 | JGI IMG/M metagenome (GOLD analysis project Ga0255214, IMG submission 189951) | Freshwater microbial communities from Mississippi River, Louisiana, United States - Miss_Law_RepB_8d | ecosystem: Environmental > Aquatic > Freshwater > River | place: USA: Louisiana... | reverse complement strand
TATAAATAATCAATATAAAAATGAATATAATAAATTTGATGCAAATATTTATATATAAATTCAAAGAATTATTATTAGATGAAGATTTAATGATAATGATGAAAGTAAATAAACAAACAAGAGAATTAATGATAGGTAATGACAAAATATTGAATATATTAAAGGATAAAAAATTTAAGATAAAGAATGTAGGATATTCACTAGATATAATAAAGTGGATAGTTGATGACAATTACGAAATAAATAATAAATTAATGTATATTGTATCAAAAATAAAAATATTAAAATGGTTGATACATAAAGGATTAAAATTAAATAGTCTTGTATGTTATTATGCAGCATTAAATGGAAATATAGAAATATTAAAATGGGCGCGTGAACAAGGTTGTGAATGGAATAGTTTTGTATGTTCAAATGCAGCACGAAATGGACATATAGAAATATTAAAATGGGCACGAAAACAAGGATGTGAATGGAATAGTAATGTATGTTCACATGCAGCGTATAATGGAGATATAGAAATGTTAAAATGGGCTCGTGAACATGGTTGTGAATGGAATAGTAGCGTATGTTCAAATGCAGCACATAATGGACATTTCGAAATATTAAAATGGGCACGAGAACAAGGATGTAAATGGAATAGTAATGTATGTTCAAATGCAGCAGAAAATGGACATATCGAAATATTAAAATGGGCATGAGAACAAGGTTGTTAATGGAATAGTTTAGTATGTTCAAACGCAGCAGAAAATGGAGATATAGAAATGTTAAAATGGGCTCGTGAACATGGTTGTGAATGGAATAGTTGCGTATGTTCAAATGCAGCACATAATGGACATTTCGAAATATTAAAATGGGCACGAGAACAAGGTTGTGAATGGAATAGTAATGTATGTTCATATGCGGCATTAAATGGACATATAGAAATATTAAAATGGGTCTCTACTCGCCTAGGCTCGCAGAGACTAGGGAGCACGAGAACAAGGATGTGAATGGAATAGTTATGTATGTTCAAATGCAGCACGAAATGGACATATAGAAATATTAAAATGGGCACGAGAACAAGGTTGTGAATGGAATAGTAAAGTATGTTCATACGCAGCATTAAATGGACATTTCGAAATATTAAAATGGGCAAGAGAACATGGATGTGAATGGGATAAAAATGAATGTTATAGATTGGCTAATAAGAATGGATATATAAAAGTGATAGAATGGATAGATAAAAATGAATAAGAAAAAAATGAAAATTTAAGTATAAGTATTTCTTTAAGAATATAAATAATCAATATAAAAATGAATATAATAAATTTGATGCAAATATTTATATATAAATTCAAAGAATTATTATTAGATGAAGATTTAATGATAATGATGAAAGTAAATAAACAAACAAGAGAATTGATGATAGGTAATGACAAAATATTGAATATATTAAAGGATAAAAAATTTAAGATAAAGAATGTAGGATATTCACTAGATATAATAAAGTGGATAGTTGATGACAATTACAAAATAAATAATAAATTAATGTATATTGTATCAAAAATAAAAATATTAAAATGGTTGATACATAAAGGATTAAAATTAAATAGTGATGTGTGTTCATATGCAGCATTAAATGGAAATATAGAAATATTAAAATGGGCTCGAAAACAAGGATGTGAATGGGATAGTTTTGTATGTGAATATGCAGCAAAAATGGACATATAGAAATATTAAAATGGGCAAGAGAACAAGAATGTGAATGGAATAGTGATGTATGTTCAAATGCAGCATATAATGGACATATCGAAATATTAAAATGGGCAAGAGAACAAGGATGTGAATGGAATAGTAATGTATGTTCATGTGCAGCATTAAATGGACATATAGAAATATTAAAATGGGCACGAGAACAAGGATGTGTATGGGATAGTTTTGTATGTGAATATGCAGCAAAAAATGGACATATAGAAATATTAAAATGGGCACGAGAACAAGGTTGTGAATGGAATAGTTATGTATGTTCATGTGCAGCATTAAATGGACATATAGAAATATTAAAATGGGCACGAGAACAAGGTTGTGAATGGAATAGTTATGTATGTGAAAATGCAGCATTAAATGGACATATCGAAATATTAAAATGGGCAAGAGAGCAAGGTTGTGAATGGAATAGTGTTGTATGTTCATGTGCAGCATTAAATGGACATATCGAAATATTAAAATGGGCAAGAGAACAAGGATGTGAATGGAATAGTCATGTATGTACAAATGCAGCATATAATGGACATTTAGAAATCTTAAAATGGGCACGTTCACAAGGATGTGAATGGAATAGTACCGTATGTTCAAATGCAGCATATAATGGACATTTCGAAATATTAAAATGGGCAAGAGAACAAGGATGCGAATGGAATAGTTGCGTATGTTCAAATGCAGCATTAAACGGACATATAGAAATATTAAAATGGGCGAGAGAACAAGGATATGAATGGAATGGTTCGTATGTTTAAGTGCAGCATTAAATGGACATTTCGAAATATTAAAATGGGCGAGAGAACAAGGATGCGAATGGAATAGTAATGTATGTTATAATGCAGCGTATTATGGACATATAGAAATATTAAAATGGGCAAGAGAACAAGGTTGCGAATGGAATAAAAATTTATGTTATGAATTGGCTAAAGATCATGGATATACAGAAATAACAAAATGGATAGAAGAAAATGATTAAGAAAAAAATGAAAATTTAAGTATAAGTATTTCTTTAAGAATATAAATAATTAATATAAAAATGAATATAATAAATTTGATGCAAATATTTATATATAAATTCAAAGAATTATTATTAGATGAAGATTTAATGATAATGATGAAAGTAAATAAACAATCAAGAGAATTAATGATAGGTAACGAGAAAATATTGAATATATTAAAGGATAAAAAATTTAAGATAAAGAATGTAGGATATTCATTGGATATAATAAAATGGATAGTTGATGACAATTACAAAATAAATGAGAAATTAATGTACATTGTATCAAAAATAGAGATATTAAAATGGTTAATGCATAAAGGATTAAAATTAAATAGTTATGTATGTTCATATGCAGCATTAAATGGACATATAGAAATGTTAAAATGGGCACGAGAACAAGGATGTGAATGGAATAGTTACGTATGTTCAGATGCAGCATTAAATGGAAATATAGAAATATTAAAATGGGCTCGAGAACAAGGATGTGAATGGAATAGTATCGTATGTTCAAATGCAGCATATAATGGACATTTCGAAATATTAAAATGGGCAAGAGAACAAGGATGCAAATGGAATAGTTGCGTATGTTCAAATGCAGCATTAAACGGACATATAGAAATATTAAAATGGGCGAGAGAACAAGGATATGAATGGAATAGTTGCGTATGTTCAAGTGCAGCATTAAATGGACATTTCGAAATATTAAAATGGGCGAGAGAACAAGGATGCGAATGGGATAGTAGTGTATGTTCATATGCAGCAGAAAAAGGATATATAGAAATATTAAAATGGGCAAGAGAACAAGGTTGTGAATGGAATAAAAATTTATGTTATGAATTGGCTAAAGATCGTGGATATACAGAAATAACAAAATGGATAGAAGAAAATGATTAAGAAAAAAATGAAAATTTAAGTATATATATATATTCCTTTAATATAAATAATCAACATAAAAATGAATATAATAAATTTGATGCAGATATTTATATATAAATTCAAAGAATTATTAATGGATGAAGATTTAATGATATTGATGAAAGTAAATAAACAATCAAGAGAATTAATGATAGGTAACGAGAAAATATTGAATATATTAAAGGATAAAAAATTTAAGATAAAGAATGTAGGATATTCATTGGATATAATAAAATGGATAGTTGATGACAATTACAAAATAAATGAGAAATTAATGTAGAATGTATCAAAAATAGAGATATTAAAATGGGCGCGTTTACAAGGATGTGAATGGAATAGTAATGTATGTTCACATGCAGCGTATAATGGAGATATAGAAATGTTAAAATGGGCTCGTGAACATGGTTGTGAATGGAATAGTAAAGTATGTTCATATGCAGCATATAATGGACATATAGAAATATTAAAATTGGTCTCTACTCGCCTAGGCTTGCAGAGACTAGGGAGCGCGAGAACAAGGATGTGAATTGAATAGTTGTATATGTGAAAATGCAGTACGAAATGGAGATATAGAAATGTTAAAATGGGCACGTGAACGGGGGTGTGGATGGGAAAAAACGGATGTTATAAATTGGCTAATTATAATGGATATATAAAAGTAATAGAATGGATAGATAAAAATGAATAAGAAAAAAATGAAAATTTAAGTATGAATATTTCTTTAACAATATAAATAATCAACGTAAAAATGAATATAATAAATAATAAATTAATGTATGTTGTATCAAAAATAGAAATATTAAAATGGTTATTATTAAAAGGATTAAAATTAAATAGTGATGTATGTTAAAATGTTGCATTAAATTGACACATTGAAATGTTAAAATGGGTATCTATTCGTGAAGGCTTGCAGAGACTAGAGAGTAAGAGAATAAGGATGTGTATGGAATAAAAATGGATGTTATAATTTGGCAAATGATCATGGATATATAAAAGTAATAAAATAGTTAAATGAAAATTAAAAAGAATAGAGATATATAAAAAGTTGACAACATATAACAATTTGTTTTTAAAATAATTAATGTTTATTTAAATAAATTGAAACACATTAAAATTAATAGTAAAAATAATGTGATTTATTATATATAAAAAATGATAATATTATTATATGATTTATACAAATTATATATATTATATATAATGTGTATAATAAATGTAATAAAATTTTTAAAACATTATTTTGATGCTATATTAAATAATAATGAAAAATTGTTATTATTACAAACAAATAAAAAATGTAAGTCAATTGATTTTAAAATAACAACAAAAAAATTAAATATAGGATTATTTGGCCCATCAATAAAAAATTTAGAATTGGCTGTAAAAAATAACTATGAATTGAAAATAATAACCAGTTATTATGTGAAAGATATAGAAACATTAAAATATTTGGAATATAATAAATGTAGTTTTAATTGGATTACTTTTTCATATATGTCATTGAATGGAAATTTAGAAAATATGAAATGGTTATTATATGAAAATAAAATAACTGATTTTGATAATGACATAAATTGTAATATTTTTAATAATGCTGCATCAAATGGAAATTTAGAAAATATGATGTGGTTATATGAAAATAGTTTTAAATTTAATAATGCTACTTTTGAATGTGCAATATTAAATGGAAATTTGGAAAACATTATTTGGTTGTATAATAATAACTGTTTTTATAATGATTTTGATATTATGAAATGTGCCTATATAAAAGGTAATTTAGACAATATAAAATGGTTAATTGATAATTGTATTGATAAAGATCAATATTATATTGATGATGAAAATCTTATTTATAATATAAAACATAATAATAATGATGTTATTATGTTTTTATTGAAAAATATAAATTTGGCTATTAGTGATAAATTATATAATTTTATAGAAAAAAAATTTAATATTCAAATCCAGATTTAAATTGTCTCATATTTGTTGGTGCTATTAATCTATCACATAAAAATGGTTGTCTTAATCCAACATATTTACCACATTGATAATCACCTTTATTATTTAAATTATCACATCTTCCTTCTTTACCTTCACGAGCAAAACAAGGAATGTATTTAGTAGCATCACTACCAGACAATAATCTTGTAGTATTTTGTAAATCATTTTCTACTTCAATACGATATGCAATATTTTCTCTTGTATTAGTCATAGTATCTTCATTAAATTTACACATATTGCATTCTAAATGAGCAAATTTACCATCACACGAACTAAGAGTATTTGTGGTCAAATCGTTTTCAAAAGCATCTTTTAAAAAAAAATAGTTTCTATATAATGCAGTACTTTGATTAGTGTCTTGTTGAGTAGTTTTTTCATCATACATTAAATTATTTTGAATTCCAGCCATATTAAATGAATATTATAATTTATATTATAATAATAGATTTTATTATAATATAAATTATAATATTATAATAAAATATTGTAGTAAAATTTAATTATCATATAAATAATCATATTCTTCATAATCATCATAATAATCATCATATAATTCCTTATTTTTCTTATTAATTTTATTATTATTTTGTTTTTTATTTTGTTTATTGTTTTGTTTATTATTCTTTAATTTATTATTTTCATCTTTCAATTTATCATCATTTTTTGGTTGTTCAATATTATTAGATATCATTGTATTTTGTTTGTATAATCTTTGTTCAATACTTTCCTCATATATCAATGATATATTATCTAAAATATTATCTAAATTTGCATGTTCATTCATCTTCGATAAAAAATCATTGTTCTTATAATTTACAGAAACAATAACATTGTCTTTTTCATTATTATCATTAATAATCATTATAATATATAATATTAAATTATATAATATATAATGTTATATATTATAATAATCATTTTTTATTTATAAAAATAAAATATTAATATAATAATATAATGTGTAATAATTATAGATGTATTTTTAATAAAAGTAAAAATAGTTATAATAATGATTATTCTGAAAAAAAAAGAATAGAATATGAGCAAAATGCAGTAAACAATCGAAATAATAAAATATATAATCATTCTAAAAAAATAAACATTGATTATCCAATATTTATTGAATATATAAAAAATGAAGAAGATGAAGAAAATGAAGGAGATGAAAAAGATAAAAAGTTATATAAATTTGCATTTATTATTATAAATATATTGTTGATAGGAATGTCTTTTTATGCAGGATATTATGCATATACAAAATCAGAAGTATCGTCAATATTATTAAAAATGTATGATAGTTTTATAGCATTTAATTTTGGGATATATTATTTTATTCATAATTATATTAGAGATTTGTTGGCAACATTATAAATAACAAAAATATAATTAAAATTGATTATATTTTTGATAAAATTAATTATATTTAATTGACATAAATTTTTCGTAACAAAGAATTTTTTTCAATAGAAGCATTATTTATATTATTGAAATTTTTTATTTGATTTTGTGATATATCAGTTTCTTCTATTTGTATAATATTTGAATAAATTTGAAATGAAGTATTTATTGTTCTATATTGTTTATTATATTTTTGTGAATTATTTCTGAATTCATCAATTGTCATATTTCCACCAAACATTTTTAACATATATCTGGGTGGAGCAGACAATATATAATCATTTCCATTATCATTTCCTATTAATATTTTTTTCAAATAGATCAATAAAGATAGACGTTTCCATATCATATTATCTTGCAATGATATATTATATGCACATGCACAATTAAAAGAACAAAAATATCCAGTTGTTATAATTTTATCATTAATAATATTTTCGGGCAGTCCAATTGGCAAATCATCATTTTCTAAATTATGAAAACACCACCAACATTTAATATCTTTATTATTAATCAAAAATAATTTATTATTATTGTCAAAACATTCATTAATAATATTTAAATTTATATATATCTTTTTTTTATTTTTTTCCGTTTTATTCGTGTCATTATTCATCTTCTGTTTATTTTTTTTTTCAGTTTCAATACTGTTTATTATATCCACCGCAAATTCAATACAATTATTTTTATCATCATTTTTATTATCATTTTTATTGTCATTTATATCATCATTTTCGTCATCATTATTTTTACTATTATTTTTACTATTATTTTTACTATTATTAATGACATTCATTATGTCATCTTTGGATAAAGTTAAAAAACAAAAAAATGTTTCATTAATATCATTAGTTTTTATTTCATTATCAATTTTTTTTTCTATAATTTTACATATTGGTTTTCTTCCACGCTTTTTTAATTCAATTGGTTTTTGTTCAACAATTTTATTTTCTTTTGGCTTTCTTCCTCGTTTTTTTGGTTCTGTATTTTTTCTTTCATTTAACACATCAACTTCTTCTTCATTTTTTATATCATTCTCATACATTTTTTATTTAAATTTATAAATTTATTATTATTTTATATATAAGTTAATATAAAAAAACAATATTTTTTATAAAAAAATTAAATTGATCTATTTTTTCTCTTTGTCGAACGATTTGATTTTTCCGTTTCAATTATATTAGTATTATACGATACTGATGAAATTATTGAATCACTTATTGTATCACTATCATCAATATTAATTGTATTCTTCTTTAATTGATTATCTATATATTTTTGTTGTATCTGTTCTAATTCATTGTTTTTTTGTTGTTGTTGTTGTTGTTGTTGTGGTTGTTGCTGTTGTTGTTGTTGTTGTTGTTGTTGTTGTTGTTGTTGTTGTTGTTGTTGATATTTTTCTAATTGTTGTTTTTGTTTTAACATATTATGATATTCATTTAATTTAATTTGATTAATTTCATTTTGTTTATTATCATTAGTATTATTAAAAACACTAGAATTTATAGCATTATTGGCTATGATTGCTAATTCTGGATTAGATATTATTTCTTTAATAAATGGAAATTGTTTAATTAGTTCATTTTCAGAAGCTGTTTTTTGTGAATAGAAAGTACCGGCAGACATAGCTAATAATAAAGCGAATTTATATTCTGGCTCCATTTTTTTATTAGCAATATTATATTTATCATATAACTCACCAAGAACTTCTGTATAATTATCTTTAGTTCCACTCATATATAAATCTAATCCAGATAAATCGATACCAAAAGGATCAAAAGCACTATTTCCTCGTTCAATCCATTTACATAAAGTAACCATAGTATCTTTAGCAAGTTCAACACTTTTTTTGCGTTCTAAAGCAGAATAATGAAATTTAATTTCGCTACACATATCCCAATAATTACTGTCAATTGTATATTGTTTAGATAATTCAAAACCCATTTTTTTCAAATTATTTAATAACATCATTTTTTCAAATCTTCTTAATTTTTTTTCACCATCATTCAATGTATCATAATCATCAATTGGATGATTAAATTTTTTGGTATTTAAATGCAATGGTTTAACATCGCTATTAACATAATTTTTATGATTGTCTTTTTTTTTATTTATAAATGAATTATTAGTGTTACAGTTGTTTGAATCTGTTAAATTATTAGACATAGATTTTGTTCTGGATGATTTAGAAGATCTAGAAGATTTAGAAGACCTAGATGAATTTGACTTATTGGAATTAGAGTTAGAATCAGAATTAATGTTAAAATGATTGCTGTTTTCGCTTTCGTTGTCGCTATGTTTAACTTTAACCATTTCAATATTAACAGAACTATCTTTAATTTTGGTAGGATCACCTAATAAATCATAGTAGAGATTGGTAGAAGAATATTTAACATTAGTGGTAGAATTAGTAGTAGCCATTAACTATAATAGAATATGATAGAATATTTAATGATTTATCACGCATTATTTTATATTAATATAAATAATAATAATTAAATTTATATATTTTTATTATAAATAATATTATTCATTAATATTATAACTATAATATCAAATATGTATTGTTCAATCGATGAAGCATGGCAAACGAATATAAATATTCCAATAAAACGTGATGAAGAATCAAAAGATAAAATAATAAATTGTTCAATGTTTATTTCACATTTAGAAAAATGTGAAGATTGTAAAAACCATATAAAAAATAATTATTGCAACAATAGAAACAATGTTGAACATTTTACAAATGATAAAAATATGAATAATGAAAATAAAAATAATGGAGATATGGATTTAACATTTTTAAAAAATAATGAAGAAGTAATGAAAGGTATATTATTTGGATGTGCAATGATTTTAATATTATCAGTTATAAATGAATAAAAAAAATATTAAATAATTATCAAATAAGAAAAATAATAATGAATTTGGAAGAAATAGACACGATAGTAATAAGTGGTGGAGGTGTTAAAATTTTGTCATTTTTAGGTTCAATAAAATACATATTTAAAAATACAAAAATGAATAGAAAACAAATAAAAAATTATATAGGAACAAGTGCAGGTGCAATATTATCATTTTATTTAATATTAAATTATACATTAGAAGAAATAGAAACAATTTTTTTAAATTTAGATATTGCAACGTTTGATGTAAAATATGATATAGATAAATTATTTACAAATTTGGGTATGATAAAAGAAAATGTTTTTACTAATATTTTTAAACATACATTAGAATATAAATTGGGTTTAACTGATATTACTTTCATCGATTTATATAATATAACAAATTTAAATATCACAATAACAATATCAAATATAAGTGATCAAAAAATAGAATATTGGAATCATTTAACAACACCTAATAATAGTGTAATAGATGCATTGACTATAACGTCAAATATACCATTATTATTTGAACCATATAAAGATAATAAAACAAATAAAT
>Ga0255214_1000419_pt1 | contig 10744 bp, 3 predicted proteins | sample Miss_Law_RepB_8d_FD_189951 | JGI IMG/M metagenome (GOLD analysis project Ga0255214, IMG submission 189951) | Freshwater microbial communities from Mississippi River, Louisiana, United States - Miss_Law_RepB_8d | ecosystem: Environmental > Aquatic > Freshwater > River | place: USA: Louisiana... | reverse complement strand
TTCAGATGCAAATACAAATATCCATGAAAGAGCACCAACTACAAATGCTAATCCACCCCCAATAAGATAAAATCCATAATTTGTTTTACCCATATCTTTATATTATATTTATATTATTATAAATACTATTTTGGTTCACAATTACCAGTCTTCTTATTTCTACGAGTGCCCTTTGGACAACGTGGCTTCTTACTTTTAGTTTTAGATTTAGATTTAGATGAAGATGATGAGGATTTAGATGAAGATTTTGATGAAGATTTTGATTTAGATGGTGTTTTTGATTTAGATTTTAAAATTAATGGAGATATGGGTCTTAATTCGTCTTTTTTTGGCGAATACTGTAATAATTCGTCTTTTTTTGGCGATATAGGTGAAATAGCAGGTGATGCAGGTTTTACAGGCTTTTCCAAACTTTTCATTATGTCAGATATTTCTTTTTGATATTTGTCAAAAACAGTATTTTTATAATGTATTATTGGCAATTTTCTTATTTCATATTTTTTGTCTCTTTGATAAATTTCAAACCAATTTTCACCATTTTCATCCATTGGATTTTTTATAATATCAATATGCTTATATTTGGTTTCATTGAAATGATAAATATAAATATCTCTAGCTGTTAATCCATAATTTTGTAAACGGTATGGTTTTGCATGATAATGAGACAAATTATATTGAACTGGTAAATTATAATATACATTATTAACGTATTCAAATAAGGTTTCATTTGGATATTTACATTGACTACGTACTATATCTACTATTTTTGTTTTATACAATTCAAACATTTTCATACTTGGATTAATTAACATTACTCCTCCATTAATTCGTCCCATATCTTTACATTTGGCTAAAACTTCAGTTGGAGTATTTCTAATTTCATCATTAAACTTTAAACGTTTATCGCCAATATAATATGTTAGTACAGCTGGACTTCTAAGACTAAAAATAGGTTCAATATCTTTCATAATAACCATATCAGACTCAATAATACATACTGTATCATATTGTTCTAATGTATACGCAAAGATAAAATTACATGTTCGCAATGTATTAAAATTTGTATATTCACTTTTAAATGCAACATCATATGTAACACCTTTATCATCAAATGGCAATGTTTCAGTTACAAATGGCCATACTGCTTCTACAAAAGATGCTGGTGTGTCATTTACAGAATATAAATAAATAATGTCGTGTTTTGTATATTGACGTAACATTTTAAAGAAGTATAATTCAAGTTCTAAATATACTGGATTACTTCCAAAATGTATTACAGCAAACGCGCACTTTTTTTTTGGGTGTACTACTGCGGCTGCGGTTGGTCTTGAAACAGCTGGTACATATGTTGAAGATGCTTTTTCAACAGGTCTTTGGTCAACAGGTCTTTGGTCAACAGGTCTTTGGTTAACAGGTCTTTGGTCAACAAGTCTTGAATTAGGAGCTCGATATGACATACTATAATCTCTTCTGTAATCTTCTCTTCTATCGTCCCTTCTGTAATCATCCCTTCTGTAATCATCCCTTCTGTAATCGTCTCTTCTTGTATAATCGTCTCTTCTGTAATCGTCCCTTCTATCGTCTCTTCTATAATCATCTCTTCTGTCATCTCTTCTGTCATCTCTTCTGTCATCTCTTCTTGTATAATCATCTCTTCTATAATTATCCCTTCTATCATCCCTTCTATCATCCCTTCTATCATCCCTTCTTGGATTATTTGTATTACTATAGTATCTTCGTGTATCCCAATTTTCACTCATTATTACTATATATTATAATAAGTGAAAATATTAATTATATTTTTTATTTTTATTTTTATTTTTATTTTTTATATTGTTTCTGGTGTTTTTATTTTTGGTATCTCAATATCTTCATTAGATAGTGGAGTAGCAGCAGCTTTTGGTGGAGTAGCAGCAGCTTTTGGTGGCGTAGCAGCAGCTTTTGGTGGCGTAGCAGCAGCTTTTGGTGGCGTAGCAGCAGCTTTTGGTAATCCATCAATAGATTTTAAATTTTCATCTGGTTTTCCATATATTACAATATGTAATAATTGTTGCATAACATCTAGAGATGAATATAGTTTATCAATATTAATTGGTTCAGGTTTTAAACTATACAAGTATTCATTATAAATAAATTGCAACTGTTTAAATACTTTTTTCATTTCAGGCGTTAATTTATCATAATTCTGTGAAAGTATTGCAAGTATTGGATTATATGATTCAATAAATCCCCAAATATCAACTATCTTTATAAATATATTATCAATATAATATGTTAAATCAAATGTACCATCTTCTTTAAATTTTGTAAAATAAACTAAAACATTAATAATATACTCTTCAATAATTGGTTTTGTAATTTCATTTTCTAATACCTCATCTTTTTTATCCTCTTCAACATCATCTAAACCATCAATAAATATCATTTTCATAGTTTCATTAATAAATTTATAATGATTGTTTTGTCCTTTTCCAGGACCATTTACCCAAAATTTAATATAATCTTTTACAAATGGTTTTAATTCTTCTTCATTAAGATTTCCTCCATTTTTAATAAAATCATTATATCTACTTGTAAATGCGTCTGTAAAGAGAATTACTGAAAATGGTACATTAAACTGTAGTGGCCTATTTTTCCATACTAATGGTAATGGATTATTTTCAAATGGTTTATATTCAGTTGCAAGCCCCCAATCAATTAATCTAGTTTTTAATTCACCAGTTTTCTTATTTACTACTTCTACTAAAATATTTGAATGTTTAATATCGCAATGATATACATTTAATTTGTTCATTGGTACAATTCCATTTTTTAATAATTCAACTAGACTTATATGTAATTTATAAATTTTCTCCATTGTAATATTGGTATACAAATAATCATCTAATTCTATACCAGCATTTTTCATATTTATTATTCGTAATTGCTCTAGTGCTTGATTAATAATTGAATGATGAACACCGACATTTCTTATTAAATTATCACACTTACTAGTAAAATTAACTAGATCAGCTGTCTGTAAATTTGCTGGCTCGCAAATTGTAATATTATCTATTACAAAATAATCTTGATGATTTGGTATAGTATCTAATTTTAATTTTATTAAATTAATTTTTTCAAATTCATTATCAGCATCTCTTTTTAACATTAGTTTTGAAATTTTATCAGTTTCTCGTTTTAAATGTTTTGGTGTATCTCTACATTTTATTGCTGGACTAAATATACAACCATATGCACCAGAACCAATAACTTTTCCACCAGTCTTTATTCTTATATTTCTTTTCCTTTTTCTTTTTATTGTCTTATTAATTATTTTTTTCTTTATATTTCGTCTTGATTGTCTCATTAGACTTTTATTTATATATATATATATATATTTTATTACATTATAGAAAAATTGATTTGTTCCTATATAATCTATATTATGTATAAAACATAACATGGATTTTTTAACAGAAGGAAAATATTTACAACTTTCAAAAGAGCAGCAAATTGCGTTTAATAAATATGCTCAAGGACATAATATATTTATTACTGGTCCAGGTGGCTCAGGCAAATCTGAATTAATAAGAACTATACATAAACATGCTCATAGAACTTTTAAAGATTTACATGTTACAGCACTTACTGGTTGTGCCGCTGTCTTATTAAATTGCAAAGCAAAAACTCTTCATTCTTGGGCTGGAATTGGATTAGGAAATGGCACAATTGAACAATTAATTCGTAAAGTAAGACAAAATAGTTTTGCTAAAGCATTATGGAAAGGAACTGATATTTTAGTTGTGGATGAAGTAAGTATGTTATCGCTAAAATTATTTGAAACGTTAAATGCTATTGGAAAGGCTATTCGCGGCAATTTAAAACCATTTGGTGGTATTCAACTAATATTTTCAGGCGATTTTTATCAATTACCTCCAGTTGGTGATAAAGATGAACCAGATACGCAGAAGTTCTGTTTTGAAAGTAGTGATTGGAATATTGTATTTGAACGCGAAAATCAAATTCAATTAAAAAAAATTTTTAGACAAACAGATGAAACATATCTAACTATTTTAAATCAAATTAGAGAGGGAAAAATTAAACGCAAATCAAATGAATTATTACTTGAATATGTAGGACGCCCTATATCATCCAATTTAATAGTTGAACCTACAAAATTATATCCAATAAAAAGACAAGTAGAACAAATTAATATTATAAAAATGGATGCATTGCCTGGTATTGTAAAGGAATTTAAAGTAAAATATAAAAAGGATTATGAAATGTCAAAAACTGATAGAATGAAACGTCTTATATTTACTGAAAAAGATATTCAAACTGAGCTTGACTATTTAGCTGGTAATCTGTTGTGTGATAAGGAAATGAAACTTAAGGTTGGTGCTCAGGTAATGTGTATTATTAATTTACGTACAGATGCGGGTGATATAATACTTTGTAATGGCAGTCAAGGAATAATTACAAGTTTCTGTGAACTAACTGGATATCCAAAGGTAATATTTAATAATGGAATAGAACGAATAATGACACCACATGCTTGGATAAGTGAAACAATTCCTGGAATAGGTGTTGAACAAGTACCACTAATTTTGGCTTGGGCTTTAACAATTCACAAGTCTCAAGGTGCTACTATGGATAGTGCTGAAATTGATGTAGGAAGTGGCATATTTGAGTGTGGTCAAACATATGTAGCAATTTCTAGGGTTAAAAGTTTAGATGGATTATATTTAACGTCATTTGATGCTAGAAGAATACGAATTAATAAGAAGGCAAAGGATTTTTATGATAGTTTAGCATTATTAAATTCTGATACTAGTGATACTTCTGATACTAGTGCTAATACAAATACTGATATTAATGCTACTATAAATACAAATACTACTATAAATGATAATACTACTAATACAAATGCTACTATAAATGTGACTACTGCTAATACTAATACTAATACTAATACTAATACTACTGATAGTAATGTAAGAATTATTCATATTCCTATTGCTAGACAAGTACCTCAAAATATTGTATTTAGTCTTCCAGTTGCTGAAGCAGTTGTTATTACTGATACTAATAGTAGTGATAGTAATAATATATAAATTTAAATATTAATTATGATCATTAATTGTAATCATTGTAGTCATCTTGGTCTATTTCATCACCAAATGGATCGCCATCATAATTATCCTCATTAATATTTCCCATCATAATTTCATCATGATTAACAAATTCTTCTGTATCTAATTCATCTAGCGCATCTTCAAAAAACATATCAATATTGCTATCAGTAACATTTGCATTTTTTTGACGAATATTTTTTTCTATTGTGGCGATCTTCTCAGTCATTTCCTTTTCTTGGTCGTAATTTTCAGGATCATATTCTTTAATTCCCTTTGTTAGACCTTTACTCCAAACACCAAGCTTATTTATCTTTAAAATATTATCTACAGCTCTTTCTTCATCAGTTAAATTTTGTAAACGATCAGTAAATGTGTATTTTTCTGTCTCCTTCAACTTAAATACTCTGTCCATTACAGTATCATATGACATATCAATTGTATCTTTTGAATTCATCATCATTGTAACATAAGCAACTAACAACCTAGCAACAGTTTCTTGTAATTTAACTACATCGCCTTCTATAAATTGCTGTTCAGTTTCGCTAAACCGCAATTGCTGCTCTATCAAAAAGTCAGAACTATAAATTGTATCCGTGTCATTTTCTGGAGTAATCAACATTCGACTAACCATTGTTGGATCTTTTGTTAGATTTATATATTCAATAAATATTTGTAATGTATAATATTCAAATAATAATGTTGCCGTTCTTTTATCAAATACTGAGTATGTTTCTATAGATGTATCACCACTTTCACTATTTTTATCAATACGAATATTTGTTAGTGCAGGTGTTGTATTTGCCAATAAAACAAGATTTCTACATTTACTCTGTATTTCATATAGAACATTTACAATAGTTTTATTTCCATAGAATTTCTTTAATGGTTCATAATATGTCTCTACAATATTTTTCAAATCCATGGCGTGTTGTTGAGATAATCCCCAATATGAAGGGGCTTCAATAGTTTGTGTTTGTTGATTAAGTATCATTGTAGGTATTACATTAGTTAAAAGTGAAATAAATGTCTTGTAAAAATTAATATAATTATACATCGCATCATCAGAAATCTTATTATGTTTATTTCTTGGTTTTAAATCAGAATCCCAAGCTGTTAAGTCTTTTAAAAATCCTGTAATTCTTCTTAATTCACCAGACCCAACTTTTGCCTTTCGTTTTATAAAATCAATTATATCTTTACGCATTAAATCATTTGCATGAGATAAATAGTTTTTCATCTGTCTCATTTCTTCTGTATCTTCTTGAATAGAAATATCATATGTATCTAATAATGTTTCTAGTTTTTGTCTGAAACCACGACTAACAATATTATCATCTTCATTATCCATTTTTAGCAATTGTTTTCTCAAATTATCTGAGTAAGATACATCACTATCAACTAATGAAATACGAATAATATTATTTCTACTAACAATCTGAAATAATTTCAAAAACGACTCCTTTGTAAAATTACGTCCATCACGCTTAAGTTTTGATATTTTCTCTTGTAGTGTATCATTTTTGCTTAAATAATCAGGCTTATCAATACAAATTGTTGCCAAATCTTCATCAATTGGTACAGATGATTGAAATCTACATAAATCAATAAATGCTCTGTAAATAGTTTCTTCGCTATAGTTTTCAGGTATTTCAGGAAATATTCGTTTTGTATCTACAGTACTCAACATTATTGAACTCTGTGTTAAAATTTTAATGTCCTGTAATACAGCAGACAACTCTTTTACAACATTATTATAGACACCAATATTTGGATTATCTTTTACAAAATATTCTAATGTTGTATTGTTCATATTTTCTTTTTCATTACAACAAGCATTATCCATAAATGGATTTGTTGATGAACGTAATAATAAATCCTTCTTCTCAATAATTTTTTGGATTTCTTCTTGCATTGCCAATGAAAAAGCAATAATTTTACTTTCTATAACTAACAACTTTTCTAATTGTTTATTACTACCTATTTTAATTTCTCGTTCAAGATCCTCACTAAATCCATCGGTAACATTTTGTAACCCTTTAATATGGAAACGTTGTAAAGGAGGCAAAAATGTTGTCCATTTGGACAAATCATGTTCATCAGGAATATCTTGCTCAGGGCTTGTTAGTAGATACTCAACTTTTTCCTTGATTTTCTGTTCAACTTCAGCATAAGGCAATAAATATCTTATAGTAAACATCTTAATAGTATCAGCTAATTTCTCCTCTTTTACTCTGGCCAAAGCATCCCATGGCATTACTTTTGACTTCATTTTAAAAGCAACACAAGCTAAATAGTTAATTCCACTATCATCTCCTTCACCTTCAATAGGAAATCCACTAAAAGATCTAACACATCCGGGAAATGTTTTTCTTGTTTTTAAAGATGGAATATTTGTCTGGACACCAATTAAAAACATACCAAGTGTTAAGAAGAGCAATGTTGAGCTATAAACGGCACTATATTCAGGTATTTTCTTACCTTCTTTTGCGGCCTTCTTTTCCTTTTCTCTATAAGCTGCTTCCTTATAAATAACTTTTGAGTCATTCATTAATTCTGTTACTACTTTTATTATAAATGAACTAGAATTATCTATATTTATACCCATATTTGCGGCTAATCCATTTATTACATTTGATACTAACTGTCCTTCTGGAGATAGTTTAATTTTGTTTTCTACCTTTGTAGCATTCGAAACTGTTTTACTAGTTGATTGACTAGATGCTTCTTCTTCTAATACATCACGGCTCTTTATTTTAAAACCGTCCTTATATCCTTCTTCTACATCGGCATCAATATAACAAATAATTTCACCACTATTAACATCTGTCCAAGCATCACCATTACTACCAATCTTGCCAATTTCTTTAATTAGTTCATTTAAAACAGTATGATAATTATCAGGGTCTGTTACAAATACTTTCGCAAGAGTATAACGAAATAATGGTAATAATTTAACATTTGTTTCTTTACAATACAACCACCATTCATTTTCCATTTCACCATCATTTATATTTGGCACATTATTATCACCTTTTCGGCAAAATTTTAATACAAATTGTATAATATCATTTTGCTTCTTTACAAAATCATTTTGACCCATAATTATATCACGCAATTTAGCATAAGGAGATACAATTTGAGCATTGACTTGTTCAGATATACTTAATCCAATTTCATATTGTTGCTTATTATACTTGAAAAAAGCACGGCTCTTAATATCTTGAATACGATTATATATTTCTTCATAATATTTTGCCTTTTCTCTAATTTTAGTATCAAAATCTTCCTTGGAAATCTGATAATTCTTATCAAACTGATCCATAATTTCTTTCAATGCATTAGATACAAGTGTTTCACGTGAGACTTCAGTTGATTGACAAGTTTCATCTGTTTTGTTAGTTTTAAACAAACAATCAGTCTGAAGATTACATAATAAATCTTCACCTTGAATAAACCATTCAGGATTAATATCAGGAACTAATATCCACTGATTATCCTTTCTTATATAATATTCCAATCCAGATGGCTCATTTGTTGCTCCTTCTGATTTGGCTAAAATAGCGTAATGACCGTCTCGTACTCGTTTAGCTCTGTTTACAAGTGTATCTGCCATATATGCGGCAATATCCGGGGTCTTTTTATATTTCTTCTGCATCTGTTCGGTTAAATATAATGTTAGTTCTTCAGCAGTTAATGTGTCGCGTTCCTTCTTATAATCAACATCAATAATATCATAATTAGTTGTATCAAAATCCTTATCAAAATATATAATTTGACCATTGTCAATTTGTAGACGATCCATTGAGTAATATTTTTTAGCAATTATATAGGATGAACATGTGTCTTCTGACATATTTTTTTCTAGTTGTTGTTTAATGCTATTTTTGTCTGCTTCTAAAATTTTATTAAGCTCTGTTGGATACATAAGTTGTAAATTAGTGAAAGCAATGCCAATATTATATACATTACCAAAATCATCCAACTTAATCTTCTTTAAAAACTCAGATCCAGTCATTTTGCCCAGTTTTGTCTTATCATTTAATCCATATGTACTAAAAACAATATCATTTATTTCAGGATTATTATTTAATAAAGTAAATAATGGATTAGTGTACGTAACTTTATAGTTCATATTTTTAATAGCAGCAAATGCTCTACTATATTCCACAAAATTAGTATTATATTCCCTAATTTTTGATTGAATAAATTTATTAAATTCAATATATTGCATATAAGTCAAATCATTGGAATAAATTAAAAATGGTTCCAAATAATTAATTAAATCAACCATTGACAATTTACCCTTGATGTATTTTTTAACTAAGTTAAATAAAATACGTGTTTTTGGAATAATAATTTTTAAAAACTCATTATAAATATCTACATCTGATAATCCTTCTGGTCTATCATTTTCTGAAAAATCTAATACATAGTTTTTAATATTATCAACAAAGTTATCATTTTCATAATTAATTGTATCTGATAAACTATTTATATCAATATTTGTTACTTCTGTCTTTTGTTTTAATAATTGCCAATAATTAATAAAATGAAGATTTAGATTAGACTTAACTAACAAATTTGAACCGGGTAAATTTATTTGAGAAAATCGCACAGTAGGTTCAGGTAATGTTAAAATCGACTTAATCTGAATTTTGTCATTTGGTGTTAGTTTAACACGATGAGCAATCATTTTGCTACCCTTTAAATTAGTAGCATCTAATTTATCTAATCCAAGACAATATCTTTGTAAGACAAATTTGCGTGTTGCTTCGCTATCATTTGCAACAATTGTTGAATAGAGATCTCCTAAATTGTCAATAATTGCATTTATATTGCTAGTAATTGTACTACTAATAATTGGCGCCTCACTAATATCATCAGTTTTGGCATCCAAAAATGGCGTCATAAATGGATTAATTGAATTATATAATTCTGTGTATTTATTTTGACCTTCACTAACAACATTTGCTCTATAATTTTTAAATAATGTGCCTAATTCTTGTATATCTTTGTTTATATCAATGTTCTGTATATCATTAATGTCCTCACTCATATTCTTTTGATTAGCAGGATAAACCTTCTTTATATTCTTAGCAACTAACAAAATCCAATATAATGTATTTTGAAACTTTGATAAATAATCAGCTAACGGACGATCATCAGCAGTTTTCTTAATAATTCCTGTAATATTATGATTAATATCAAAAGTAGATGACTGGTTTCGCAATTCAATAAAACGTGTTATCATTACATGAATATTATTTAATACATTAGGAGTTCGTCTAGCATTAGGAATAGTAGACACCATTTCTTCTAACAAATCGTTTGTTTGGGTCTCAATATTAAATCTGTATTTATCTTTATCAATATTTACATATTCCTGAATTTTAACAGCATCACCTAAAATAAATTGGTCGCCTTCAATAATTAGCTGTTTAACTTTTTCTCGAACCACGCTTTTAGGTATTGTTTTAACATCTGTTCCTTTATCTGTTTCTTTCTCTTCTTCTTTTTCTTCTGCAAATTCATCTAATTCTATTTCTTCTTGAATACCTGGTTCCTTTACAATTTCTATTTCTTTCTTATATGCCGGTTCTGGTCTAAGTTCAAATGTTTCTATAGGTAAA
>Ga0255214_1000415_pt1 | contig 10807 bp, 6 predicted proteins | sample Miss_Law_RepB_8d_FD_189951 | JGI IMG/M metagenome (GOLD analysis project Ga0255214, IMG submission 189951) | Freshwater microbial communities from Mississippi River, Louisiana, United States - Miss_Law_RepB_8d | ecosystem: Environmental > Aquatic > Freshwater > River | place: USA: Louisiana... | reverse complement strand
ATATGTAATATATCTATTATTTTATCAAATGTTAGTACAACATCATCAAAATAGCCTTTAATTGGAATTATATTGTCAGACAATAATAATGACCTATTTAATAACTCAGTTGTAAAATTTTTAAATATATCTTCAGTAGTTTTAAAACCAGCATGCATATCACCTTCAAAACAATCAATAGCATATACAGTTCCAATATTTGGACTAGCTAGACAAAATGTTGAATGTCCATAGTCTACACCTAATTCTACAGTAACGCTTGGATTAATATATTTTACTAGAAACATAGCAAACTCAAAATGACCTTTCCATGCGCTATTATAATATTCATTATTTAAAATTTGTAATAATTTTTGTTCTCTTTTAGTTTCAGATATATTGTAAAATGACTTTAAAAATTTATTATATAATGGAGGCAAATAATTATTATCATAGATATCTAATTTAATTATACTATTGATACTTAGATCACGATTAAATAAATCTAAATTATTATCAATCTTATTTTGTATTTGACTAGTGTCTGTGTATTTTTCACTATTATATTCTTGATGAGCAAAGTTCTCTATTTTATTTTTAATAAATTCCTTATTTCCAAAATAACTTAAATGCCAGCCAGCATTAGGTATAGTGTCACAATTAAAAAATCGAATTTCTTCACAAGATTTATTTAATTCCTTATATTTTCTTACTGTTAACATTTTAGAATGGTACCATTTTTCATTTCGTTTACTATTTAAATTATAATAATAAAAGTCTTGCTCTAATCTTACAATACCATTAATTAATCTATTTTTTTTTATTTTTTCTAACATAATTGGATCTGGTATTTCATCTAGGTCAGATATAATAATAGCATCATCTGGTTTTAAATTATGTTCTATTTGACTTAAGCCTTTGGCAATACTATTTCGTTGATGTTTCTCATTTTTCCACTGATCACCTCTAGAAATATTAATATTATCTTTTGTAAAAGGCATATCAACTACAATATATATAATTTTATCAGCAAACTGTTTAAATAAATGTTTATTTTTATCATAATATAATAATTTACTATTTCCTACAAAAGTATGGTGCGATTCTACTATTACAAAATAATCAACTATATCATATAGTAAATTAAGCCTATATGTTAACATTTCTAGTTCATTATAAAATATAAAACAGTCAATAATCTTGTGTTTTGATAAAAATGGTAAGTTTTTATATGTATTTATATTAAAAAAATCTTTATAATCAATTATAGTTAGGTTATTTGAATATTTTTGTATAAAATCTGTATCTAAGTATAGGCTGTCTTCTGACAAAATGTTATATCCAGCTGACAATAATCGGTTACAACGTATATGTTCAAATATTTTTGTTTCTTCACCATTATTTGAACCATGAATATTTAATAATACATGACATGATGCAATTTGTTTATCTCTTATTTCTTTAAATCCCTGAATTACTTTTACAGTATATCCATTATTTATAAGATAATTTACAACAGCTAATCGTCTCTCAACAATTACTGGGTTTTCAGGAGATATAATACCAAAATCATAAGTTTTTTCTGTTGTATTTCTTAAATTAACTAACATTTTTTGTTCCTCTTTATAGATTAAATATGGCATATGTTCAGTATTTGTGTAACCATATTCATTAAAAATTTTTATATTTGAAAGACTATAGTCATAAATTTTAATTCCATTATATTTTATCAAGTAATTTTCTATATTTTTAAAACGGTGAATTAAATTCATGGGCTCTGTATTTAAAATGCTTATTTCTATATTTTCCTTATCATAAATCTTAATAAAATGATCATAAACAGGACTACTTGTTAATTCACAAACAAAAATAACTTTATCTACATTTGTAATCTGTTTTGCTTCATCTGGATCATTTGTATATATAACATTATACTTTGATTTATAACTATCAAAGTAATCTTTTAAATTTTCTAAATTATACCAAGATGGTAAGAAAAATAAAATCTTCTGTTTTTTCTCAAATAATCTAGACCAAATTTTTGCTCGATTTTCCCAAGAACAACTTAACGCATATTCTCTGCCATTGGTTCTTAATTCTGTCTTTTTCTCAGATGTTAAATTAATAAGAGTTTCAATTTCATTTCCATTTTTAATTTGTAATCCATATTTGTCTATTGTATCAATTAGACCAGCAACTGGATAATATAAACAAATTACTTCGGACATTAACATTTCTAATGCTGTAATACATGATGTTTCTGGCCAGTCAGTTGGATATAACCAAAACTCAGCTTCACTCATTTCACTATATAGTTGATCTGTATTAAGTTTTCCAAGATGTTTAATACTTGGATATTTATCTATAATAGCTTTTATATCTTCTTCTTCTTTGTTCAAAGGAAAATTACTATATGTCGAAATAACTAGTTCAGCATCAGGCATAACTAACAAAATTTGTGGCCACAATTCTAGAAGCCTTGTTAGTCCACGTTCAGTTCGTGATGAGTAAATAAATTTATTATTTTTCTTTACAGTAATAGTATTTTTAAATGAAGGAAAAACAGATATATCAATTCCATTATTAATAATAATAATTTTGTCTTTTAATATTGGATATTTTAATGCATATTCATTTGCGTGCCAATTAGTTTGACAAATACAGCCATTAATATAGTCAGACCATTTTTCTAATATAGTATTTGAATTTAAATTACAACCATATGGTAATAGCATTGTATCGTGTGCCCAAATATAAAAATTGTAAAAAGAACAGTTACTATACATTTCTAAAAAACTAATATATCGTGAACAAATTACAGTATGAAAAGGTATCTCCTCTATTAATTTGGGTAAATAGGATAAATGTAAATAAGTAATTTTAAACTCAGATAGTATCTCATTTTTTACATCACCAACTACATATATATTTGTATCTTTATTTGTTAAGTTTTTAATTTGTGATGAAAGATAACGTGTTAAATATGCTACTGCCTTTTCTGATCCACCAATTGCATTATTTTTCAAATAACTATAATTCCAATGTATATCTGAAAATCCAACATAAAATAAAATATTAGTACTAGTTTCACATGTAGATTTTGAAAAAATACAATTATTTCTGTTAGTAACTTTTTCTAATTTTTTAAATATATAATCTATATTAATACCATAATTATTATAAGTTTTAAGAAAATCAAATGTTTCTAATGCAATATTATTGTCTTTTAAAAAATGAATATAATCATTTGCTAATCCAATAAAATGTTTATAACTTGTCTCCTTTACATGTTTTACAAAAAATTGTAAATTATATAGCAAATTTTTTATATACCATGTATCAATATGTTTCTGTTTTTTAATAAATATAATTTCAAACATTTTTATAATACAATCAAAATCTTGCGACTTATTTTTACTAGAGTCGGCAACTAATATCATGTAATATGGAACAAAAAAATTAGCCTTATCTTGTTGATAGAAAAGTTTATTATCCATATTTGTTAACAAAAATCTATTTTCAAAAAAATCTTTTACAATTAAATAATAATTATAAGCAATATTATTTTTATCTGAACAACAATAATGAACTAACAAAGGATATAAACATTCAACACGTTCAATATCATAAGAAAATGCTTCAATTAAATAATAAAATCCATGCTCTTTTTGTCCTAGACTACAGTAGCAATCATATAAATATAGACATGAAATATATTTTTCCTGTGCCCAATTATCTTGTTTCAATGTAATTTTATACCATTTAATAGCATCTTCAAATCTGCCATAGTCTTTATAACTATTTGCGCAATAAAACGCATAGCGATGAAATAATGGATCTTTAGCTGCTAGTGCTTCTGTATGTGCCCTCTCCAAAATAAGCGCATCTTTCAAGTATTTTTCAGGATCTTTATTGCGACTACCACTTCGTCCTGAAACAATATAATAGTTACCTTCAATAACTGTAGAGCGTGAATTTGGTTCTGAGCAGCTAATAAATTCATGTATAACAGAAAAGTATTTGAACCGCTTATTATTATTAATTAGCAACACACGTGTATAACTGCTTCCTAACTCTGATCCAAATTTGAGATGATATTCATCATGTTTTATATCACTTTTATTAAGAGGTAAACAAATAGTACCATGAATTTCATCATCAGCGTCAAATATTAAAAGCAAATCAGTTTTGCCAAAAGCTCTTTCTAATGCCAGTGTTCTATTATGCGCAAAATCAGTCCATATATCTGAATACAATTCTCCTGGAATTTGTCTTTGAGTAAAGAAATTATTAATAATATCTTGTGTTCCATCTGTTGATCCTGTATCACAAATAACCCAATAGTCAAAATGAATTTTGTCACACAACATTTCTAGTGTGCGTTTTATGATATGAGATTCATTTTTAACAATCATATTTAAACAGATTGTAGCCTTTTCATTGTCTTTTTCTGTTATGACTAGTTTCATCAAATAGTTAAATATACATATATATATTTAACTGTTTTTTTGTGAATTTATTATTTAATTCTAATTATAGCAATTTAAATAATCCAAATATTTTGGAAAATCCTTAAAATAATCATAATCATTGATAGTATCTAGTTCAGTATGATTTATTTCAAAACTATTTATCAGTTTTAAATGTAAAACACCTCTGTAATTAGCATTATAAAAATATTTTATTTCTGTTTTTAATAAATGGTCTCCATAATTTTTAAAAATATGATATACAACTTTCCAAATATCACCAGTCCATTCTTCGCCATATTTTAAGATGCCATTTTCATAATAATATTTTCTTGGTATTTTTAATTGTTCATTATATGTTAATGGTAATATATCATCAATAAATATTGAACCGCCATTTACCAGAGCCTTAACACTATTATTAAAGTCTCTTAAAAAATACTCTGATTGATGCATTCCATCAATAAAAATTGTATTATATTTAATATCAGAGTTATTATCTAGATTTTGGTTATCTGTAATAATAGACTTAAAAAAATCATCTGATGTACATTTTTCAAACTTAAATGGCTGATTTATAATAGCAAATTTTGGATCTGGATCAACACCAGTTTTATTTTCTGGTTTAAAATGTGTATGTAAAAATGTCTGACCATATTCAACTCCAATTTCTAAATATTTATCATCAGGATTTGTTAATATATTAATTACTTGACTTCTATTAGAAAATTGAGTATTATATTTGGGTCTTTGTCGAAAATAGCCGTCTCCTATTATTTCATAATTATCTGTTGACAAATAGGTAGTTCTAAAATAATTAACTAACAAATTATATTGTACATCTATCAGTGAATAACATTTCATTTTATTAAATCCATAACTGTCCAATTGCTTCCATAAATATTCGATTGGGCATTTATTATCTAACAAAATAAAATCTATTTTTTCATTATTTTCAGCGCTGTTATTATGTTTAACACTGTTATTATATAAATTCTGTATATATTCCAAATTTAAAATTAAACTATCTATGCCAATAATACAAATTTGCCTTGTAAAATCCATATTAACTAACAAATTACAATATTTATGAGTATATTTTTGTGGATCTCTTAACCAAATATTAATATTATGTTTACTTTCTTCAGAAGTTGGTATTTCAAATGCATCTAATTCAGCCATTTTATCAGCAATTTTATATGTATCATAATAAATCGGACTAATATATTGTGGACCAATTCGGTTTATTTCTCCATTTCTAATTAGTGAAAAATTATTATTGGAATTATTCATATATTGAACATAACCTAACTTAGGTATCTTTGCCATTTTTGTATTTACTGCTGTTCTAAGAAGAATTTCATAATCATCACAAATAGGTAAGTGTTCACAATAATTGCCAATTTTAAGGAGAAGTTCTCGCCTCCAAATTCGTGGGTGATTTGGACAACAAACTAGATGAGATAATGTAATATTATTTATGTTAGGTGTATTATATACATATACCCATTTTCCATTGTATTTTTGGCAATAATATGATCCATAACCTTTACAAATATTATCACCATAACGAAAATTATCACCATTTTCATAAATATTTATAAAATCCATGTAAATAAATCCTACATCATCTTCCTTTGAAAATAATATTGATGCATCTTCTAATACTGTAGGTAATATTTCATCATCATGATCCATCTCTAAAACATATAATCCTCTGCATAAAGAAACAGCTTCATTTTTAACGTTTCCAATACTACCACTATTTTCACTTCTACGATATATACGAATGCGACAATCATGCGACAGTTTTTGTCTTAAAAAATGAAAATGTTCATCATCTGGTGAGTCATCAATAATAATCCACTCCCAATTCATAAGTGTTTGTTTTTGAATACTTTTATATGCTCTAATAATTTTATCATATGAGTTAAATGATGATGTAAATAAGGAGAAAATAGGTCTTAAAAATGTTCTATCTAAAACGCAATTTAAAATATATTGTTTATTTACAATAGAATTAAATAATGCAACATCTAAAAATCCTTGCTTGGCCATTTTAATCCATTTTTTACCGTACATTTGATCAATACACAGATGGTCATTATTCTCTTCATCTAATGTTATTAATAGGTGATAATTAGCACTATATATTTTATTTATTTTATTAATTTTGTTAGTTATTTGTACAGTACAATTTAGTTTAGAATTGTTATCAAAAAAAAACTGGTCATATGATGCATTATAGTCTTTACGGTAAAATATAACAAACGGATATTTCATTTTGTTATATTTAGTTATTACTAATTGTTTAAATAGTTTTTATAATTTTTTATAGTTTTTTATAGTTTTATACAATTAAAATTCGGGACTATGTTTCTTAAATAAACATCCTTGGGCTACCAACCAATTAATATCAGTTGTAACTATTCCAGGATTTTGGTGCTCACAATTAGTCATCCAAATTTTAACTATACAGAAATTCTTCTTAGGTGAAATTGTTATTCCGGTTACCGCATTAACAAACTGCGTATTATTGCTGACACTTTCTCCAACCAACATATAAGTTAACTCTCTCCATACATCACAAACATTTTTATTTGATACCTTATATGAAAAACAACCACCGTGTCTATTCTTTACATCTTCCCACATAGGAATAATTCCTTCTTGCATAATAAATAACATACAGTTCTTAATTAATGGATCAGGTAGGCTTTCAGTAATTGCAATTGTTTCCTCGACAGTAGTAAATGTATATATTTGCTTGTAACTCTTTGTTGACCAATCGCTGTCATGAGGCAGGTGTGCCCATAAATTCCACCTCTTCTTCAAAGGTAAGAATGCTGGTTTACTGATGGAATTAGTTATGTTACTGGTTTCAATGTTCATTGTTATTGCTTTTTCCGGAGTCACCATTATACTTATAATAAATCAATTTTTTTAAGTAATTTTTATTTATATTTATAATTAAAAACATACAGTAGTATAATCTAAAGTATTAGTAACTGTTTTTGGTTCGGATTCTGCTTTTTCTTCTTCTACTTTTAAATCTTCTTTTTCTATATTTTCTTCTTCATTTGCCTCTACATTATCATTTGTAGGCAATTCTTCCTTCTCTATATTTGTGATATTTATTTCCTTGGGTTCAGCAACTAAATTTTTATCTTGTAGTCCAATTATTTCATAATCATCCTTTTTAATAACTATAGTTTGGGTCTCATTTATATGAGTAATTTTTACATTTTGATCCATAATTTCTAAAATATATAAAAATGGTTTATTATTATCAATAGTTACATTCAAAATATGCTGTAAATAATATTTAAAAAAATGTGGGCCAAACATATTACCAACTACATAAAAATTCATTGAATTTAAAGATAAATAAATAGAATAACACATTGTCTGATCTGAATCATCTGTTTTAAGTTTTAAACATAATGCTAGAAAACGTAAGGTAGACTTTTCATATTTAATATTATCTAAACTATCCGGTATTTTATCAAATATAATAATATCATTTTTTTCTGATTTAACTAACACAAAACCATCTTGTTTATCTAAAATAATATTACTTGTATCATTTGTATTAATCTTATTTAAAAAATTATTTTGAACAAAGCCTGATATAGATTTTATATATGGACTAGTTAGACGCATTGTCTTATTAAATGCAACCTGACACAAACTATAAATATAAATAATATTGTAAAATGTAGTTGTTAATATCGGTAAATAGGGTTTTAATGTTTCATTCTTCTGTATATTATCTATAAATTGTGTTATTATCATTTCAAATTCTTTTGGATACCTATTTTTATAAAAATGTAATCCAAATATTAGTGCAATAGTAGTAAATAAATACGAATATAACATTACTAATATATTTATAAATATAAATATATTTAAATAGTTTATTTTGCTTAATAAAATCAAAATAAAATATTATTTGTAAATATATCCAGTAAATTATTGATATTGAGGATCTGAACTAACAGTTACTCCAAAACTATTGCTATACAAATTAGAGGATGTTTTGGGTTGACATGTATTAGTTGTAGTAGTTGTGTCTGTAGTGCTACTATAGATTAAATTTGAATTTGAATTAGATGTTGTTGTAGGATTAGTACATTTAAATTTTAATGTACCTGTTGCGGCATCTAGTCCAAATACATATAAAAGTATTGTAACTATTACTGTCATGAAAATAAAAGGAATAAATACAATTATCCATGATATTATTGACATTCCACCTTGACATAATGCATTTAATAAAAATGTAATTGTTATCATTACAATAAATTTTAAAAATGCTGTATTATACAAGCCTTTAAATGTATCAATAATAATCTGAGTTAATGAGAATGCTAAATAAATTAGTGCTGGCGGACATATATTATCCAACATTTACTTACTTATAATATATATTTATTATTTTTGTCCCATTTAAATGTCCAAAGATTTATATAATTTATGAGAAAATTGGTTCTCCGTCCTTGATTATTCCAACTTGAGGTCCAACATCTCCGTCCTTTTCAACCGCATATAAGATCCCATTTTCTTCGTGTGTAGCATAATATGTTACATCATCGATTTCAATTTCGAAAACCTCTTCATCCTCATTAGTAACTTGTTGCTCTTCCTCTTGTTCCTTATCACTAACTTCAACTTCTTCTTCATCATCAGATATTTCTTTCTCTGATACTTCTTCCTCTTCCTCATTATCACTAATTTCTTCCTCTGATACTTCTTCTTCCTCCTTATCAGCAACTTCTTCCTCCTTATCACTAACTTCTTCCTCAACTTCCTCTTCTTCTAATTCCTCCTCTTGTAACACAGTTGGATCACAAGCACCACAATGATTTTTATCATCAACAACTACAATATCCTCATCTAAAATAACCTTACATTCGCATACAGAGCATATATTTTTATCATCGACTTTAACTTCCTCCTCTTCTTCTAATTCTTCTTCATCATCCTCTTCTTCTAATTCCTCCTCCTCTAATTCCTCTTCTTCTAATTCATCCTCTTCTAATTCCTCCACTTCTACTTCCTCTTTGTCGTCCACATTAATTTTCTCTTCAATATTAAGACGAATATTTTCTCCAGAAATAATTGTAACAGGTGCAGGTATAGATGTTAAAATCTCACTATTTACATGATTTATACTATTAACTTGAGTAATATTTTTAATAGTATCAGCTAGGCTTAATAAATTAGTATTGATTGCCTCTAATTGTTTATGAATTTTAGCAATATCATCACTATAATCTTTTACAATAGGTACTACATTATTTGTACTTTGTAAAACATTTGTACCTTGAGAAACATTTGACTTTAGCTCCTTGATTTCTTGTTCATATTCCTGAATAACTTTTTGAACAATTGGTGACAATAAAATATCATTATTAGTTGTATTATTTGTAGTATTTGTTTGCTTTAATAATCCAATAAGCTGTTCAATGCTCATCATTTGAATTAAACGTTCTAAATTTTGCGATAAGTGTGACATTTTGGTTGGTATATTATACTATATAACTATTCGTTTAATATGATTTAAAAAATATTTAATGTAGTTTATATAAATATATGTCTTTTGTTAGTAATGACGATTTAGAATGCTTGGTTGCAAAGGTTTTAGCTCAAACAGATTACACTGAAGAAGTAGCAAAGGCTAAGTTGCAAGAATTTAACTATGACCTAATGCGTGTATTAAAAGATTATATGGGAATACCTGAGAAGAAAAATGAAGTGCCAAAAATTAAGTCAATTAATCAAGAAATATATAAGCAAATTAGACATACATTAGATAGTTCAATGAGAATATATAGAGAAAAGAACCCTGTAAATATAGAGCAAGTAATTACCAATTTGACCGAGTCGGAAGAAAATGAAAAGACCAGAAATGGTAAATAAATATAGTAATTATAATATAACCTATTTAGATTATTTTATAATTTATTTCCGTCTTGATTGTTTGACATGACGTTTTCTAAAATATTTTTTAGTTTTTTTCCTATAGTGTTTTGTTAGTCTTCGTTTTGTTATGTAATGCTTTTTATAATTTTTTCTAGAACCGCCGCTTGGTGTTCCGGGTAATGATCCTATTATTTGTGTAGATGCTGAAGATGATGGTGACCCTGGAGCTGAAGATGCTCTAGATAATGGTAAATATGGTACAGTTAATGGAGCAATTGCACCTTCTCTAGGAGTACTAGATCCACTATTTAAACTACTTAAACTACTTAAACTACTTAGACTATCAGATCTAGCTCTTGACACAAGATTTACTCCACTTAAAGAACTACTACTAGAACTTATAGTTTCAGGTTCAGCTATATCATTATTTAAAA
>Ga0255214_1000412_pt1 | contig 10854 bp, 6 predicted proteins | sample Miss_Law_RepB_8d_FD_189951 | JGI IMG/M metagenome (GOLD analysis project Ga0255214, IMG submission 189951) | Freshwater microbial communities from Mississippi River, Louisiana, United States - Miss_Law_RepB_8d | ecosystem: Environmental > Aquatic > Freshwater > River | place: USA: Louisiana... | reverse complement strand
CACGCCTTAGAGATCTGATCCAGTCGAACTGCACGCATCAGCCATTCAGTACGTGCCTCGCCTCAACGCAGGGCACCCGCCTCGCCTTGCTGCCTGATCGTCTGTTGCCAGCGCTGGTAGCCTGCCTCATCGTCAACATCCCACAGCATGCGCAATTCGCGCCAACGAGCCGAGGCAGCACTCAGGGCAGCGCGGCTGCGCTGCATCACCTGCGAGTCACCCCACGACTGCTCGGCAAACAACTCCGGAATCTCGCGCGCAAGTCCGACAAGGCCATAGCCGCCGTCTTCGGTCGGCGCGATCACCGCGTCATGGGTGTCAAGCGCCTCGAAAGCGGCATTGATATCGCTCCCGTGCAGCGCGGGCAGGTCACATCCGACCAGCACCACCAGGCTGCCGGCGCGCAAGGGAGCCTCACAGGCCGCCCGCATGCGAGCACCCAGCCCCTCGCCGGATTGCGCGGCAAGCCTGAAGCCGTACCGCGTAGCAAGGCGCGCGCACTCCCCGGATTCATCCTGGCCGGCAATGCAGAGCATCGCCTCATCGACTTGCGCGCTCGTTCTCAAACCCAGGGTTGTTCGTAGCATTCGTCGATGCGCAGCAAGTGCCGCTGCTTGCCCAATCGAGGCGGCCAGTCGCGTCTTGACCTGTCCGAGCTTGGGGACACGAGCCATCACAATCAGGCATCGGGCACGCATCTCAGGGCCTGCGCCCGTAGTACAGACGATGCAGCCGCGCCGGAGAGCAGCCGGCGAAGTACAGGGCTCGCAAGCTCCACATCAGCGCAATCGTGCGAAGGGTTCCGCGTCGTTGCCAGCGACGCGCGGACACCAGAACGCGCTTGCGAAGTGCGGCTGGCCGGCCAGCGAGATGCCGCAACCGGCCCGACAACTCAATGTCTTCCATCAGCGCGATCGGCGCGTAACCACCGCATTGGTGCCAGGCTTGCGAATCCATGAAGATCGCCTGATCTCCGGTGCAAATGCCTGTCAGGCGCGAGCGCAGATTCATCATCGTGCCAACCATGATCAGCAAGCGCTCATGACTGTCCAGCCTGACGTCGAAGCGTCCCCAGCGCCAGCCTTCATCGAGCGCCCCCTGGAGCGCGCTCAGCCATCCGTCGGGAAGCCGGGTATCGGCGTGCAGGAACAACAAGGCACGCTCCTCGCATAGCGCTTGTGCTCCGGCGTTCATCTGGCGGGCACGCCCCGCCCCCGAGTGCCGTAATTCGACGCCGGCCGCAGCAGCGAGCTCGCAACTGGCGTCAGTACTTCCGCCATCCACGACAACAACGCGCACTGGCAAGCCGCGCAGCGCAGCAAGACAGCCGGGCAGCGCATGCTCTTCATTGAGCACCGGTACCACCACAAGCAACCAGGGCGCCTGACCCTCAGTCATCCGCTTGTCCCGGGGCGAGTCATCGGCGCCGCCAGGCATGAAAATGCTCCAGCCACGACAGGATCCGAACGGGCGCATGCTCGCGCTTCCACTGACCCGCGAGATATTTGTTGGCTTCGCTGAAAGTCGGATAGACATGAATCGTTGCGAGAATCTTTCCAAGACCCAGCCCGTGGCGCATCGCCGTGACGAATTCTCCAATCAGCTCACCCGCATGCTCACCAACAATCGTTGCGCCAAGAATGCGGTCCGATCCGGGCACCGTCAGCACCTTGAGAAACCCTCGCGCGACCCCGTCTGCGATCGCGCGATCGAGTTCGTCGAGTTCGAACCGGGTGACCTCGAAGGCGACGCCCTGCTCATGCGCCTGACGCTCGTTCAGGCCAACGCGAGCCACCTCGGGATCGGTAAAAGTGCACCAGGGTAACGCCGACCAGTCGATCGCAAACCGCCGGAAACCGCCAAACAGCGCGTTGACCGTCGCATGCCAGGCCATGTGAGATGCCGCATGCGTAAACTGCAGGCGGCTTGCCACATCGCCAGCTGCATAGATATTTGGAACACTGGTGCGCAGAAACTCATCGGTCTCCAGCGGACCGTGATCCAGGGGCCGAATGCCGAGTTCCTCCAGTCCGTAGCCCTGCACATTGGCCTGCCGTCCCAGCGCGCACAGCACGCGATCGAAGGGAATTTCCCGGGCCTGTCCGCCATACGAGACGTGCAAGACCGCACCGCTGGCGCGACGCTCAAATCGCAAGGCCTCATGCCCGAGTCGCACATCCACCCCATCGGCAAGCATCGCATCTTGCACAAAGCGCGATACTTCATCGTCCTCACGCGCGAGCAGTCGATCACCTTTCTCGACCAGAATCACCTTGCCGCCAAACCGGGAAAAAGCCTGAGCAAGCTCGCAACCGATCGGTCCGCCCCCGAGCACAAGCAGCGGATCGGGAAGCTCGCGCAGATCCCAAACCGTATCGGAGGTCAGATAATCGATTTCTTCGATACCGGGCAGCATGGGTATGCGAGGCCGAGCCCCGGCCGCGACGATGATGTTGCGGGCACTGATCCGACGCACATCGGCCGGCTTTGCCGCATCGCCGGACGTGCAGCGCACTTCCACTTCCCAGGGCGAGACGATGCGTGCATCGCCGTGCAGGCACTCAACGCTCAGTGCGCTGTAGCGCGCGACAGAATCATGCGGCTCTACCTGGCGCACCACCTGCTGCACCCGCTCCATGACCTCGCTGAATCGAAACTCGATATCGACACGTCCGAGTCCAAGGCGAGAAGCCTGTCGCGCCTGCGCGAGCAGCCGCGAGGAGCGAATCAGCGCCTTGGATGGCACGCAGCCTGTATTCAGACAATCGCCCCCCATGCGATCACGCTCGATCAGCGTGACCTTGGCGCGCACCGCAGCCGCAATATAGGCGCTGACCAGCCCCGCGGATCCGGCGCCAATCACAACGAGATTACGCTCAAAGCGTGCCGGGCGCCGAAAGCCGGCATAGACTCGTCGTGCCCGCAAGAACTCGATGACGCGGCGCGCGCACAGGGGCAGCAGACCGAGGGCGGCCAGCGAACCGAGCAAGCCTGGCGTGGCCACGTCGGCAAGCGAATGAAGCTGCGCCAACTGGGTACCAACGTTCACGTAAACCACAGTTCCTGCGAGCATGCCAACCTGGCTGACCCAGAAAAAGGTCGGCAGCCGCACGGGCGTCAAACCCATGAGCAGGTTCACGACGAAAAAGGGCATCACCGGGACAAGGCGCAGCGTGAACAGGTACAGACCGCCATCGCGCTCGAATCCCCGGTTGATCCGGACAAGGCGATGGCCGTAGCGTCGCTGCACCAGATCGCGAAACAGGAAACGGGATGCCAGAAACGCAAGGCTAGCGCCGACGCTGGACGCAAGCGACACGATCACGGTCCCCCAGAGCAAGCCGAAAATCGCACCGCCCAACACGGTCATCAGTGCCGCCCCCGGCAAGGACAGACTGGTCACCGCAACATAGACGCCAAAGTAGATTGCCGCAGTCGGAAGCGGATCGCGCGCGAATAGCTCGACCAGTTCCGCCTGACGAAGCTTGGCTTGCTCCAGGGTGAACTGCTGATGCAGACCGGATGCGAAAAATACGACAATCAGTGCCAGAACAACCAGCAGCAGCAGCAGGCGCGGGCGACTCATCGAGGCTGCAAGACGGTGCTGGCGCTGACTGCGCTCGACAGCGTCGCGCGCGCCTGGCTCTGCCCGCCACTCTTTGCAGTCAGCGAAAATGCGCCCCGAACAGCGTCATCGGGATCCAGCGACGTTCCCTGGGTGATGCGATGCCAGTACGAGCGATACGCATCACTGGCCGCCGGCCATTGCCGCTCAAAGAGCGTTTTCCAGCGCGACTCCTCGAATGCCAATTCGCACGCCTGCACCTCGACTCCTGCGATGCGAGCCGAATACAGCGTTCGAGTCTGTGCAGGCACAGGGACCTGCGGCAAGGCGATCCGGGTGAACAAGCCCTTACCCGATCCGGCGAAATTTGCCATGCCAGCTGCGCCATTATTGATCACGGCGAACCGCTTCTCTCCTTCGTCGTACGATGCAGCGATCGGAGTGCAGGTATGGCTGCTGGCAATCACGCGGGCATCGAGGTGATCCAGCGTGGCCGCCAAACCGTCACGCCAGGCCTCATCGATCTGCTCGGACGTGAATCGCCAACCCGCTAGCGACTTCTCGTCGCCATGCGTGATGGCGACCCGGCATCGTCCGACGCTCGCCATCGCCACCATCGGCAGTGTGCCAAGCGCATCGGCAAGGCCCAGGCCGGTCGCGGTGCGTTTCAGTTCACCCAGAATCCGGTTGGAACGCTCGACCGTACCATCGTCGACATGCTGCGGATACGCGCAGCCGCAACCGGCCTGCGCTCCATCGCGCGCAATCTCGGTCTCGACATTGCCACGCAGCCGGACGTGCCCGGCAGTCAGCCGCTCAATGCGCAAAAACTCATCGGCATCGCGGTCGAACCAGTGAAAGTCTCCGTTGAAGACCAGAAGGCGCGAAGCAGTCTTCTCAGATTCGAATAGCTCAAGCACCGTATCGAGTGCGACCGTATTGCCATACAGGCCACCGACAACATAGAGCACCTCGGCCTGCAGAACCGGCCCCGAACGGAAGGCCTGCTCGCCTAGGTGATAATCCACCGGGCACACCCGCCCGGGCGTGTCCACCGCTGAATCCATACGCATTTCAGGCACCGCCCGAGGCCACGAGTGCTCCGCCGCACGAACTACCCTGCCCTGCGGTACATCCATAACAGTGATCGCGCACCGACACGCTCGCGCCACGCAGATCCGCATTCAGCAAATCACGCAGATGCACGCTCGGTGAGGAATCGTGCATCAATGACAGGCCGAGCATCTGGTTGAAGTCGCAATCGTAAACATTGCCCTGCCAGTCAACGCTGATCAGTTCCTTGCACATCACCGAATCGAGATTCTCGACCCGGTGGGCCGAGCGCAACAACTGCATGTACGAGTGAAAGCTGCCCTTGCTGACCAGGGTCGATCCGAAGCGCTGAATTGGCATGTTTGCCAGCGCATACAGACGCGTGAAGCGCACGCCATGGCGCTGCGCGAGCTCTCGCCGATAGTCCTGCTCGAGCGCTTGCTGCGAAGGTGGCAGCACCGGGCCTTGCGGATTGAACACCAGATTCAGCACCAGTCCGCCAGGTTCGCCATAACCCAGCGTATTGAGCAGGCGCAACGCCTCGATGCTCATGTCAAACACGCCACGGCCTCGTTGACGGTCGACGTTGTCCTCCTCATAGCACGGCAGCGAGGCGGTGATCTCGACCCCATTGTCAGCCAGGAACTGAGCGGTGTCCTGCTGCCCCGGCTCGAACAACACCGTCAGGTTGCACCGGTCGATCACGTGCAAACCCTGCGCGCGGGCGCGAAGCACCAGATCGCGAAACAGCGGATGCAACTCGGGCGCACCACCGGTCAGATCGAGAATCGCTGCGCGCTGCTGCGCAGCAAATCGCAACACCAGATCCATGGTCGCCGAATCCATCGATTCGACGCGATTCGGTCCAGCGCCGACATGGCAGTGAACGCAGGACTGGTTACAGCGGTAGCCCAGATTGACCTGGATCGTAGAAACTGCCTTGCGCTGAATGGCCGGAAAATCGGTCTTACGAATCAGTTCGATGACGTTGTGCATAGTGTGCGTTCTCTAATAACCGGCAAACATTACATTGGCATCTCAATCAGCGAAAGCCGGCAACGAAGCGGGTATCGATCCAGCGCTTCCACTGCCAGGCAGCCCGGCCGGCGAAGGCTAAGCGCCCCCAGGCCGCGATGGCCGACCCATCGCAACGATTGAGCAAAGCCAGCGTTTGCCGGCGACCGTGATAACTCGCCAAACCGGATTGAGCCCCCCGTCCGAGAGCAAGTAGATTGTGCCCCAGCACGCTTCCCTGACGCAGCGCATGCACGCCGGAGCGCGGCAGATCTTGCCCGACGATTTGTGCGCAGTCGCCGGCTGCAAACGCGTCGCTGGCCCCTGACACGCGCAGATCTGCGCCAACCTGCAAGGCCCCCTGGACAGTGACCAAAAAACCAGCCCGCCGCGCAGAATCCGACAACCAGCCAGGCGGCGTTGCCCCGGTCGCGAGGATCACGAGATCCGCCTCGATCGCCTGGCCGTCAGAAAACAACGCCTCTTTCGCCTCGCAGCCAACGTAACGCAGCCCTTCTTCGAGCGCGACTCCCGCGACAGTCAGAGACCGACGCGCAAGAGCTCTCGCCAGCGGCGCCATGTTGGGCAGTAACGGCGCTTGCGTGGCGAGCGTGACGCTCGAGCCCGCAAAGGCAGGCTCACGTCGGACCATGGCGGCAAGTGCGAAGGCGATTTCGACTCCGGCCGCGCCTCCCCCGACCACCAGGAGCCGGTGCGCACGCGCCTGGCGCAACGCCTGCGCTCGCCATCGCTCCCAGCGCTGAATGAAGTCCGAGAAGGGCTTGGCACCGAGCACCAAAGACTCAACCCGAACCTGAGTGCCCAAGGACACGGCGGAACCCACATTCAGCGAAACGAGATCGAACTCATGGCGCGCGCGGCGACCGTGTGCGATGCGATTGAAAAAATCGATCTGCGTGATTTCATCTTCGACCCACGCAATGTCGCTTCGCTTGCAGATCCTCGCCAGATCAATCACACAGTCATCAAAGCGGCTCTGACCGGCAATCCAGCTCGGCATCATCCCCGAGTAAAGCAAACGCGGCGATGGCGCGATCAGAATCGGCAACAGACCCGCGGATCGAGCGCCGCTCAGCACGCTCAATGCGGCCAGATGCGCATGGCCGCCCCCGATCAGCAACAGACGCTTCACCGCACGCGAGTCAGCGCCTGCCGACGGCCTTGGGCGGTTCGACACCGACCTGGCGCAGTGCATTGGCGAGCTCCGGTTTGCGATACGGCTTCTCCACCAAAAGACCAGGCAGCTCCACTCCTTGCGCGGACAGCACACCGGCATTGCCCGATGTCAGGATCACACGAACCTGCGGATAGCGCTCCTTGACTCGTTTAGCAAGCTCAACACCGTTCATGGACCCCGGCATCACGATATCGGTAAACAGCACATCGAACGACTGCGTGGCAAGAATTTCAAGCGCTTCATCCGCGTTACCGGCTCCAACTGCCGTCAGCCCCAGCGCTTGCATCCAGGCACACCCCAGCTCGCAAAGACCTTCCTCATCGTCGACCACCAATACCCGTGGCGCCGCAGTGTGCTCCAACGCGGCCTCGGTCTCATCGGTTGATTCACGCTGATCACCAGGACTGGGTTCCTGATCATGCGTTGAAGCACTTTCGTCAGAGCGCCTACCCGCAGATCCCGAGTCCTCGGACAGCAGGGGCAGGAGCACGCTGACAGTTGTCCCACTGCCTGGCGCGCCCTCAATGCGCGCAGTGCCATGCATTTGCCGCGCGTATCCGTAAACCATCGACAACCCCAGGCCGGTGCCGTCGCCTGACTTCTTGGTCGTAAAGAATGGGTCGAATGCGCGCTCACGGACCTCGGTGGTGATTCCGGAGCCATCGTCCTGCACTTGCAAGACCGCATACCAGCCGGGTTCCAGATCCCGATCTTCGCCGCTACCAACCTTCTGGCGCAGCGTGCGTATCACCACATGATGCTCGCCGCCCAAGCCCAGACAGGCGTCACGCGAATTGATCACAAGGTTGATGAGCACATTACTGACCGCGTCAGCGTCAACCATCACCATCAAGCCCGTGTCGGCCAGATCAGTCTGAAGCTGTGGCGTCGGCCCGATCGACGAACGCAATAGCGGCAGAAGATCGGTCACGAGCACATTCAGATCGTGCAGCTTCAATTCAACCGATTGCCTGCGCGCGACAGTCAACAGCGACCGGGTGATTTGCGCCCCTCGTTGCGCGGCCTCCATTGCAATGCGCTGACGGCGCCGTAGCGTCGCATCGTCCGGAAGCATCACATCCATGTCATCAAGGCAACCGATGACGATACCGAGCAGGTTGTTGAAGTCGTGAGCCAGTCCGCCAGTGAGCTGACCAATCGCCTCGAGCCTTTGGGACTGCTCTTCTCGTGCGCGGACCTGCACGGTATCTGTCACGTCTCGTGCAATCAGCAACACTGCCGCGACCTTGTGCCGGTCGTCCGGGATCGCGGTTCCGATTGCGTCCATGTACCGCACTTCGCCGCTCGGTATCTTGATCCGATATTGCAGATGTCGCGTGCCACCGCGAGTCAGCAGTTGCTTGAATGTGGTGCGCGCAGCTTCCCGATCCTGTTCAACGACCGCATTGAAGCTGTCCTCGACATTTATGTTGTCCGGGAACAGCTCGGCCCCGCGCTTGCCACGCAAGAGCAACTCACCATCACGCGAAATCAGTGTGACGACATCCTGCGTGTACTCGAGAATGCTCTCAAACAGTGCGCCCCGTTCACGTAACTGCCGTTCGACCATTTCAAGCTGCGTCACGTCGGTGCACACCGCCTGCAAGCCACGAACACGGTTGTCATCAGACAACAGCGGAGCGGCGTGCATGATCATCGACACCTGATGTCCGTCTGCATGCTTGAAATGCAGCATCAGGTCACGAATGACCATGCCGTCCTTCAGGCAACGCTCCAGCGCTCGCATCACACGCCCGGCGCCCACTTCGGATTCAGAAACCAGGTCCGGCAATCCAAAGAACGTACCATCTGGCCTGCGCGCTGGGTAGCCGAGAACTTCGGTGATTGAATCGCTCAGATACAGGCTGCGAAGTCGACGGTCGGCTTCGATGACAAAGGAGCGGGAGGCATTTAGCGAGCTTTCATATCGTCGCTGAAGCAGGCCGAAGTCTATTTGCGTGACATGCGTCTCGGTCACGTCTTCGCTGACACCGTAAATGCGTATGCTGCCGTCGGCCTGGGTTACCGGCAGGGTACGTGTTCTCGTAAACCGCCGCCCCAGTTGAGGATGTCGAATTTGATAAATGAGCTCGGTTGCTTGACCCTTGGCTTCGAGTCTGGCACGGCCCAGGTACGCCGGAATATCTGCCTTGAACACCGCCTGTCGATCGAGGCGGGTGAAATCAGTCTCAGAAAACTGGCTCTCTTGCAGCCCCCAGTACTCGAGCATGGACGGACTCATGTAGTACCACTGGGTGCGATCGAGATTGGTCACGAAATAGCGTAATTGCGGCGCCGCCTGAAGCAGCGTGCCAAGGCGCTCTCGCTCATCCTGTAACTGGTTCTGGGAAAGGATGAAGTCTTCAATATCCCTGACCGACAAAAGCACTTTGTCGACAACACCATGCTCGTCGATAACTGCGGTCAGATGTCCCTCGAACCAGTGCCCGGCGGCATTGCCCGCCATGATCCGGTACTTGACCCGGGCAACCCCGCCAATGTCCACGACCTGATAGAACGCCGAAACAACCGCCTCACGATCGTCCGGGTGAATCTCTGCCCCGATGCGGCGAGCTTCACGGAAATCCCTCCCAAGCAAACGCTGAACCGACGGACTGTCATAGGTCGCGATACCTTCGCGATTCCATAGGCTGATGAACTCAACAGCGTTGTCCGCAAGCAGACGGTAATTCGCCTCACTTCTCGCCAGCTTCTCCTCAGCCACTTGGCGGTCTGTAACGTCACGCACTGAGGAGACCACCGATTCGACCTGCCCCTCGTGATTGAGCACCGCGGAAGCGGCCGCCTCCAGCCAAGCTATTTCACCCGTGGCCTTCGTGACTCTGTAGCGGCAAAGGGCTCCCGGCGTCTTTGCGAGCACCGCCTCAAACGAGGCGCGCACCTTTGGCAAGTCGCGTGGATCGACGACATCTTCGAAGCTGGCGAAGGCTATTTCAGGCATTCCGAGAAAGCGTGCAAACGCCGGACTTGCGTATCGAAGGCTGCCATCCTGGGAATACAGAAAGACAAAATCCGATGAATACTCGGCCAGTAGCCTGTACTGTTCCTCGCTGCTTGCCAGCCTGTCTTCGAACGCCCTGCGTTGCGTGATGTCTCGACGCACCGTAATTGCGTACTCCACCTTGCCATCCGGACCGACTACCGAGACGGTCAACGCGTTAAACCATCGGACGTGGCCATCTGCGCACGCGATCTGCAGATCCATCTCGCCATGCCCTGGCTTGGCAGTCAACTCGCGCGAGAGTTGACTGGCAGCTTTCCTGTCACGCTCCGAGGTCAGGAAGGTGTCAAAAGAGCGCCCGAGTTCGGGCATCGCGCCAAAGGCTTTTAGCGCCGACGGACTGTCATAGACCGCCTTGCCCTCGGCGGACCACAAGGTGATCCAGTCCTCGGTGTTTTCGGCCAGCAAGCGATACAGACGCTCGCTGCGAGCGAGTTCCTCCTGCAGGTTTCGTGTTTCAGTGATGTCACGCGCGATTCCGGCAACCAGCGACACCTGTCCGTCGACCAGGACCGCGGAGGCATTCGCCTGAACCCAGCGGATCTCACCGGCTTTCGTGATGTAGCGAAACTCAAAGAGCATCGGCTTTTCTGGCGACCCGCTGTTGAAGACCTCCCCCACGATGCGCAGCACTCGCGAGCGGTCGTCCGGATGCATGCTGTCTCCGAAACGATGACCCGGTTGCGGCTTTCCGAAGATGCGTTCGAATGTCCGATTGACGTATCTTGCTTCGCCCGAGCGCTCGATGAGCATGACGATATCTTGCGTGTTATCCAGAACCGCCCGCAATCGCGCTTCGCTCTCGAGAAGTCGCCGCTCGGATTCACGTCTGCCTGTTACGTCTCGCCGGGTCGACATCACGGCTTCGGTTTTTCCATCCGATCCGGTGATCGCAACAAACCGTGCCTCGAACCAGATTCGTCGGCCAGACCCGGTGAGAATCTCATAGTCAACTTCGCGGCTGCCTCCATCGCGCACCAGTTCGCGGAACAGCGTGCGGAC
>Ga0255214_1000401_pt1 | contig 10941 bp, 10 predicted proteins | sample Miss_Law_RepB_8d_FD_189951 | JGI IMG/M metagenome (GOLD analysis project Ga0255214, IMG submission 189951) | Freshwater microbial communities from Mississippi River, Louisiana, United States - Miss_Law_RepB_8d | ecosystem: Environmental > Aquatic > Freshwater > River | place: USA: Louisiana... | reverse complement strand
CGAGATGATGGGCGTAGCGGCCCAGCAGAGCAAAATCCATCTGGCCGTCGCCGCATGGGAATGGCCCAGCTATTTCTCGCCGGAAGCGCGCGCCAAGGGCATCAACATGATCATCAGTCCGTGGAAACGCCCCGCGCCGGATACCGCGCCGGTGCATGCCAAGGCCGCCGGTCTGTACATGATCTGCACGCTGGCCAAGCATCAGGCCGAAGCACAGGGCGCGCATGACGCCCTGATGCATGATTATCGCGGCTTTCTGGCCGAGGCGACCGGGGCCAATCTGTTCCTCATCATGGACGGCAAACTGCATACGCCCAAGCCGGATTGCTTCCTTAATGGTATTACCCGTCTGACCGTGATGGATCTGGCGCGCGCGCGCGGCATAGAGGTGATTGAACGGCACATCAAGCCGGACGAGCTGGCGCAGGCGCAGGAAGTGTTCCTGACTGGCACCGCCGCCGAGATCACGCCGGTGGGCCGTATTGGCGAGCTGAGCTATACGCCCGGCCGCCTGACCATGCAGCTGTCGGATGATTATATGGCAGCCACCCGCCAAGCCGTTGTGGCGGCGTGATGCGTCAGTTTACCGATGGAGTCCGGCTGGCGCTGCTGGCTGGGTTTGAGCTTCATCAGCGCTGGAAGGATTATTGGCAGGCCATTCAGCCATGGGCGCTGTTTTATATCGGCTTCATGCTGCTTGATGTGCTGGTTTATCCCTATGGCAATCCCAGCCGCTTGATGAGCGTGCTGTGGATGATGCTTTATTTCGGCCTGATGGTGCTGATGTGGTGGAACTGGCATAACCGCCTGATTGGCAGCCCGCGCAAGGTCGATTGGCAAAATGGTTGGGGTGATCCTGACTTCAGGGATTATGCCTCGGTTATGACCTTCATTACCATCGGCTTGCCGATTGCTGGCGCGTTTGTAGTGTCGTTGCCGCTTGCGCTCTTTGTGGCGCTGCTCGGCAGCTTGGCGCAGGCCTTATATAATCTGTTCCAGATGTTGGGGATTGTCGCCATGCTGGGGGCGCTGCTTTATATCCTCTCGCGTTTTTCCATCATGTCCGCCTTGATGATGCGCGGTGCTGCTGCGCCCATTCCAACTGCCTGGCAGTTCACTGCGCGCCTCTGGCCCGCCTGCTTTAGCGCCTATTCAGTTTTTATCATGGTCACCTTGATGACGGCGCTGATGTTGGGCGTGCTCGGCAATCTGCTGGTCAATAGCGGCGTGCCTAATCCCGGTTTGTGGCTGGCACCGTTTCAGCTCTCGCTCAACTTTTTCAGTGCGGGCTGGATGATCGTCCTCAGTCAGCGCCTGTTTGAATATGCCCAGCGGGAGAATGCGCATGGTTAAATCCGTTCTGGCTGATCTGCTGCAGGTCTATCGCAAACTGTATCAGCAGGCGTGGCCGTTGTTGCAGGTCTCGGCCATCTGGCTGGTCTTGGCGCTGGTGGGTCAGTTGATGAGCGGCATGGGCAATATGATGACGCCTGAAAGCGTGCCACCCACAGCGCTGCCCGGTGCTATCGTGCATGTGCTGGCGCTGCTGATTGGTTGGTATAGTGCCCATCGTTACATGATTAATCCGGCAGCTGGTGTGCGGATGGTGCCCGCGCCAGCGGTTATGCGTTTTGTCGGGGTGCAGGTCTTGGTGGTGGCGCTGCTGACTCTTGTGGTGCTCATTCCGCTCATCCCGCTGATGATTGCGGCCATGCCCGCGCTTGATGCGCAGCTGACCGGCGCTCAATTGCGGCAGGCGAAGGATGCCGCCACGCGCCCCTATCTACCGTTGTTTTATATTGGCACCATCTGGCTATTTGGCCGCTTGCTGTTGGTGGCGCCTATGCTGGTGCGCGATCAGGCCCGGCCTATGCGCCAATCCTGGCGTAAAACAAAAGGCCATATGATCCGTCTGTTCGTGTTGCAGCTTGGGGTTATGGCGCCAGCATGGGTGGGTGCAGAGCTGGCCCGTTTGCTGTTGCCTGTTCATGTTCTGTCGGTGCTGGTTGGCTTGGTTGGTGTCTATTTGACAGTGCTGGCATACACCCAGCTGGCCGAAGATGAATATGCCAAGCTGCCAGGTTGATAGATTGATCCGCTCGGCTGCCGTGACCTAATTGGTCATGTGCTTGAGGCCAGCCCGCAGATAGTCCCAGCCAGTAATGGCGGTGACAATGGCGGCCAGCCACAGGCCGATCTCGCCAATATTGGTCCACGGATAATGGCCGGGGCCATAGGGGCCGATAATCAGAAAGCCCAAGGCTACCATCTGCACGCCGGTTTTCCACTTAGCCAAGCGGCTGACCGGCACACTGATCTGCTTGAGGCCAGCGAGATATTCACGCAGGCCCGATACCAGAATTTCACGCATGAGGATGATGATGGCCGCCGGCAACCCCCAGAAGGTCAGGCGGGCAGTGCCAGCCATGGTCAGCAGCAGCGCGCCCACCAGCAGCTTGTCAGCAATGGGGTCGAGGAACTTGCCGATGGGGGATTCCAGATTTTGCAGGCGGGCCAAATGTCCATCCAGCCAGTCGGTAATGCAGGCCGCCGTATATAAAACCAGCGCCAACCAGGCAGCCCAACCCTGCGCAACAAACAGCAGGCCCACAATCACCGGAATGGCGATGATGCGCGACAGGGTTAAAATATTCGGCAGGGTCCAAAGCATGGTATAGGATTCTATAGATTTTTTGAGGTACGGCAAGGATAGTCTTGTGTTCAATTATCTTTGATAAACGAGGCGCTAAGAATACAATCAAACAGCTAAAATGCTTTTGGGGATATCAAGAATGTGCGGCTCATATTCAGAAATAATCGTAAAATCAGAGGATTCTTGCATCCATACACGAAAAGCGGGATTCTCTCTAATTGAGGCTGCTATAGTATTGGGCGTTATTGGTTTGGTCATTGGGGGGATCTGGATATCAGCTGCTACAGTAATGCGCTCACTGTCTGTATCTCGTACTGCGCAAGGAATTATGGCGGCTGCCACTGATATTCATGCGCGAATGGATATTTCGTCTGTTCAGTCGCTTGCTGATGGCACCGCAGTCGATTCTTATATCATTTACGGAAAATTTTTTCCGTCTGATTGGGTCAGTGGATCAAGTTTGGTTTCTCCGTTGGGTAACAGTATTTCTGTTACAACCAATCTTGGTGGTGGCAGTGACCCAACCCTGTGGATCATTTTCTGGAATGTGCCTGTCAGGGACTGCATTGATTTGCTTAACAAAATTAGATTTCCTCAGACAGATAATCGTGAGGAAGGGGTTTTGAGGGGAATCAGGTTTGCTGCATGGGGGGATTATATCCCGCAACCTTACTCACTTGCGGATGTGAATAATTACTGTTTTACCGATCAACATCTTGTGTTCGTGGTTAATCTCGCAGCACACTAAATATATCAGGCAAACAGCTGGCGCAGACCGTCGGCAATAAATTGCACCGCCAGTGCCGCCAGCAAGACGCCAAACAAGCGGGCCAGCACGCTGATCACGCTTTCGCCCATCAGGCGCATGACGCGGTTGGCGGTAAGCAGGCAGAGCAGCGCAATCAGCATCACCGCAACCAATGCGCCCACGCCCAGAAAGAGCGTGCCGTTTTCGCTCATGCGCTGGCTGGTCAGCACGGTGGCGGTCATGCAGCCCGGACCGGCCAGCAGCGGGATCGCCAGCGGAAACACGGCAATATGCTTGGCCTGTTCGGCCCCGCGCGGGGTGCTTTCGGCGGTTTCGCCGGTCATCACCATGCGGTAGGCGGTCACAAACAGCAAAATACCGCCCGCAACGCGGAAGGCTGGTACGGTAATGCCAATATGATTGAGTAGCCAGCTGCCAAAGAAGGTAAAGAACAGCAACACGCTAAACGCAATCAGGCAGGCTTTAAAAGCAATGGCGCGGCCATGTGCGGCGGTCAGGTTGCGTGAGAGCCCTACAAATACCGCCGCTGTGCCAATCGGATCGACAATCACAAACAGGGTGACAAAGGCGGTGAGGAATTCAGACAGCATGATGGAGAGAGCCTAACGCCCTTCACGGAAAAAGGCAAAAATCTTCTCGGCCAGCGCTTTGTTGATACCCGGCACATTTTCCAGATCCTTCAGCGCCGCACTAGCCACATCCTTGGCCGAGCCAAAATGGTGCAGCAGGGCTTTTTTGCGGGCCGGGCCAACGCCGGGCAGGGCGTCGAGCGGGTTGGCGGTCATGGCTTTGGCGCGCTTGGCGCGGTGCGTGCCAATGACAAAGCGGTGCGATTCATCGCGCAGCCGCTGCAGGTAAAACAGCACCGGGTCGTTCTCCGGCAGCTGGAATGAATCTTTGCCATTCTGGTGGAAGAATTCGCGCCCGGCATTGCGGTCCGGCCCTTTGGAGATGGCCACCAGCGGCACATCAGTCAGGCCCAGCTCGGCCAGTGTTTCAGTCACGGCACTGAGTTGGCCCAGCCCGCCATCGATCAGCACCAGATCCGGCAGGTTGTTTTCTTCAGCTGCTTTGGAAAACCGGCGGCGCATCACTTCGCGCATCATGGCAAAGTCATCACCGGCGGCATCCTGATCCTTGATGGTGAATTTGCGGTACTGGTTTTTGATAAAGCCATCCGGCCCGGCCACAATCATGGCGCCTACGGCATGCGCGCCTTGCACATGGCTGTTATCGTACACTTCAATGCGCTGGGGCAGGTCCTCAAGGCCAAACAGGTCAGCCACACCGCGCAGCAGGCGGGTTTGGGTGGCGCTTTCGGCCAGCCGCCGCTCAATGGCTTGATGCGCGTTGGTCAGGGCATGATCGACCAGCCGCTTTTTCTCACCGCGCTGGGGCACCTGAATTTCGGTCTGCAGAGCTTGTTCGAACAACTCACGCTCGGCTGGTTCTTCGCTCAGCAACAGCAATTTGGGCACCGGTCGCCCGGCATAGAACTGGCCTAGAAACGGGGCCAGCACGTCGGCCACCGGCAGGTCTTTCTCATGGCTGGGGAAGTAACTGCGATTACCGTAATTGCGGCCCTGCCGGAAGAAAAAGACCTGAATGCAGGTTTGCCCGGCCAGCTGGGTGGCGGCAATCACATCGGCATCATCAATCCCGACGGCGTTGATGTCCTGCCGGCTTTGAATGCTGGTCAGGGCGCGGATGCGGTCGCGCAGGCTGGCGGCCTTTTCATAATCGCGGATATCGGCGGCCTGCTGCATTGCCTGCGCCAGCTCGGCTTGAATGTCGCTGCTTTTGCCGCTGAGAAAATCCTTGGCCTGGCGTACCTGCTCGGCATATTGCCGCTCATTGACCTTACCCACGCACGGCGCAGTGCAGCGCTTGATATGATATTGCAGGCAGGGGCGGGTGCGCGTTTCAAACATGGTGTCATTACAGTTGCGCAGGCCAAACACGCGGTAGAGCGTGGCGATGGTTTCATTCACTGCGCCAGCCGAGGCAAACGGGCCGAAATAGGTGGCCTCCTCCAGCTTGCGGGTGCCGCGATGTTTAAGCAGCTGCGGAAAGGCGTGGCGGGTGATGGCGATATAGGGAAACGCTTTGTCGTCCCGCAGCAGCACATTGTAATGCGGCTGCAGCTCCTTGATCAGGTTGCACTCCAGCAGCAGGGCCTCGGCCTCGGTATGGGTGGTCACAAATTCCATGCTGCGGGTGGCGGCCACCATGCGCTGCAGGCGCAAAGGCAGGCGGGCGGGCTGGGTGTAGCTGACCACCCGTTTTGGAAGATTCTTAGCTTTGCCTACATAAAGGACATCTCCATGCTCGCTCAGCATGCGGTACACGCCCGGCTCGGGCGGCAAGGTCTTGAGGTATCCCTTGATCACCTCAATTCCGGCCGCGAGTGGCGAGAAAGTTTCATCCGTTCCCATGACGTTCATATAGCCGCGTGTGCGCCAACCTCCAATATATAGTAGGTGCCCCGGTGCCTGTGGAGTTTCCCACCAAATCTGTGGATAACTTGGTGGACGACTGCCTGTTCCGGCCACTTTTACCGCAGTGAGTCGCATGTTTTTACTTTTGGCCTATTTTTTATGCACAGATATAAGTCTATGATTTTATTGTGTAATTATATTGCGCAGGGCGGGCGTGAGAACAGAACGTGACTCATAAGGGGGTGGCGTAGTCCAAGTTATCCCCGATGTGAACAAAGTGCCGATTCTACGCTGTCCAGCTCTAATAAATCCTCAGATTCAGTAGGTTAGAACACACAAGCGATAATAAATATGAACAAAAGGTTAATTCTAAAGGTTAGCTACGGGCGGCGGTGAATTAACTTGTTCTGCGCCGCCCGCACTTGTTATGCCTTACGCATGGACGCGCAATTACTGCCGATCGATACGCCTGTGCTTTCGTTTGTGCGCGTCAGCCGCCAGGCGGCGGTGCTGAGCGTGATTGACCAGCCCGGGGTTGATGTGGTGTGTTGGGTGCCGTTCTATCCCGCGCAGACGCTGCAGATGTTCAATCGGCTGGCAGAGCTACCCAAACTGGATCTGCATTTTTCAGCCGCCCAACGCGGGGTGCGTGATGCCGCTGGCCTGACGCAATTAGCCGTGCAGGCGGGCCTGCTCGGGCCGCTGGGGGCAGAAAATAGCGATCAGGGGATGGCGGCTGTGTATGATGACCTCACGCAGGCCGCGCAGCTCTATCATAGCAAGGGCGGGCAGTGGGGTGACCTCATCATGCGGCGTACGCCCGGCTACAGCTATCCGTTTTCGTTTCCTCTCGGCCATTATGATGAAGATTCAAACCTGACGCTGATCGCCAATTTCTCGCCGCTCGGGACTTACATTATGGATACGCGCGGGCTGGATGAAGCCCAGTTGATGCGTGAAGGCAAAATGCAGCGTTTTGGCGATGGTGCCAAGTTTGCCTCGCCGACCTATGACGCGCTGGACGGGCGGGTATATGAGCTGCCCGCACCATCTTTCGCCATTCTGCGCAGTGAAAAAGTGCTGCACGATTGGAACCACAAAAGCGCGGCGGTGCGCTGCACGCTGGTGGCTTAGCTCTTCCTGGCTTTGCCCTTTTTAGATGGGGCTTTGCCGCGCGGGCGGCCGGTTGATTTTTCGGTATCCGGCGGGGCGATGCCAAGGTCATAGGCCTCAAGGCGGCGCAGCTCATCGCGCAGGCGGGCAGCCTCTTCAAACTCAAGATCAGCCGCGGCTTTCAGCATCTTCTTTTCAATGTCGGCAATCGTCGCCTTCAGGTCCTTGCCTTCATGGGTGACGCTGCCGGTGCTTACATCCAGATAATCCTGCTCATACACACTGCCCAGCGCCGCGCTGATGTTCTTCTTCACGCTGGCGGGGGTAATGCCATGCGCGGTGTTATAGGCCACCTGCTTGGCACGGCGGCGGTCAGTCTCGTCAATCGCGGCCTTCATGCTCTTGGTGATGCGGTCGGCATATAAAACCGCTTTGCCCTCTACGTTACGCGCCGCGCGGCCAATCGTCTGGATCAGTGAGGTGCGCGAGCGCAGATAGCCTTCCTTGTCGGCATCGAGAATGGCCACCAGCGCGCATTCGGGAATATCAAGGCCTTCACGCAGCAGATTGATACCCACCAGCACGTCAAACGCGCCCAGGCGCAGATCGCGCAGAATTTCGATACGTTCCAGTGTTTCCACATCCGAGTGCATGTAGCGCACTTTAATGCCCGCTTCGTGCAGATATTCGGTGAGGTCTTCGGCCATCTTCTTGGTGAGAACCGTCACCAATACGCGCTGGCCCTTGGCCACGCATTTACGCGCTTCATGCATCAGGTCATCCACCTGATGTTCAGTCGGGCGGATATCCACCACCGGGTCAATCAGGCCAGTGGGGCGCACCACCTGTTCGGCAAAGACGCCGCCGGTGCGCTCCAGCTCCCAGTCGCTAGGCGTGGCCGAGACAAACACCGTCTGCGGGCGCATGGCGTCCCATTCTTCAAACTTCAGTGGGCGGTTATCAAGGCAGGACGGCAGACGAAAGCCAAATTCCTGCAAGGTGTTCTTGCGTGAATAGTCGCCCTTATACATGGCGGAGAGCTGCGGCACCATCACATGGCTTTCGTCCAGAATAAGCAGCGCGTCCTTGGAGAGATATTCAAACAGGGTAGGCGGTGCTTCGCCCGGCGCGCGGCCCGTGAGATAGCGCGAATAGTTTTCAATACCCGCACACACGCCGGTGGCCGCCAGCATCTCAAGATCAAAGGTGCAGCGCTGCTCCAGCCGCTGCGCTTCCAGCAGTTTGTTCTGCTCGCGCAAGATGGCCAGCCGTTCCTTCAGCTCGATTTTGATTTTCTCAATCGCCTGCTGCAGTGTGGGGCGGGGAATAACATAGTGGCTGTTGGGATAAACCGTGATGGCTTCAAAGGTGTCGTACTTCTCGCCGGTCAGCGGGTCAAATTCGTGGATGGCTTCCAGCTCGTCGCCAAACAGCGAGAAGCGCCAGGCCCGGTCCTCATAGTGGGCGGGGAACAGTTCCACCACATCACCGCGCACCCTGAAATCGCCACGGCCAAAGCCAATATCATTGCGGCGATATTGCAGCTCAACAAACTTGCCGATCAACTCCTGCCGGTCCCAGCGCTGGCCTACTTCCAGCTGCACCGTCATTTCCGAATAGCTCTCGGGCGAGCCAATACCGTAGATGCAGCTGACCGAGGCCACGATAATCACATCATCCCGCTCCAGCAGCGCGCGGGTGGCGGCGTGGCGCATGCGGTCGATCTGTTCGTTGATCATCGACTCCTTCTCAATGAAGGTGTCGGTCTTGGCCACATAGGCTTCGGGCTGGTAGTAATCGTAATAGCTGACAAAATATTCCACCGCATTATTGGGGAAAAAGCTTTTCATCTCGCTATAGAGCTGGGCGGCCAGTGTTTTGTTGGGCGCGAGGATGAGGGTGGGCTTTTGCGTCTGCGCAATGACATGCGCCATGGTGAAGGTTTTGCCCGAGCCGGTTACCCCCAGCAGCACCTGATCGCGTTCTCCCTTGTTCAGTCCCGCTACCAGCTGCGCGATGGCGGCCGGTTGGTCGCCCGCTGGCGTGTACTCGCTCACCACTTCCAGTGGCCGCAGCTTCTTGCGGCTGGTGGGTTTGGCAGGGTTTTCAGGCAGGGGGACGCGGGCAGCAGGCATGGCATTTAAATAGGCGCTTTGACGGGGGATTTCCAGCCTCTTGCACTCGGCAGTGGAGAGGCCTATTTTCCCGGCAGAATTCAGCCCAGGAGCAAAAAATGGCCTTTCTCGCTAACCGTCTGTCGTCTGTTAAACCGTCGCCCACCTTGTCGATCAATTCCAAAGCCAAGGAAATGAAGGCCGCTGGCCGCGATGTCATTTCGCTCTCCGTGGGTGAGCCGGACTTTGACACGCCCGACCATATCAAGGATTTTGCCATCAAGGCCATCAAGGCGGGTGAGACCAAATACACCGACGTGCCGGGCACCATGGCGCTGCGCAAGGCCATCTGTGCCAAGTTCGAGCGCGAGAACGGCCTGACCTATGCGCCCGATCAGGTGATTGTCGGCACCGGCGGCAAGCAGATCCTGTTCAACGCCATGATGGCGACAGTTAACCCTGGCGATGAGGTGATTATCCCGGCGCCGTATTGGGTCAGCTATCCGGATATTGTTTATCTGGCAGAAGGGACGCCGGTGATTGTGCCGACCGATGCTGCCAACGGTTTCCGCCTCTCGCCCGAGGTGCTGGACAAGGCCATTACCCCCAAGACCAAGTGGCTCATTCTCAACTCGCCCAGCAACCCCACGGGCGCGGCCTATACCGAGACGCAGCTGCGCGCGCTGGCCGATGTGCTGCTCAAGCATCCGCATGTCTGGATTCTGGCCGATGATATCTATGAGCATCTGGTCTATGACAATTTCCAGTTCCGCACCATCGCGCAGGTCGAGCCGAAGCTGATGGACCGCACCCTGACCATGAATGGTTGCTCCAAGGCGTTCTCCATGACCGGCTGGCGCATCGGTTTTGCCGGTGGCCCCAAGCAGCTCATCAAGGCGATGGGCGATTTGCAGGGGCACAGCACCAGCAATGCCAGCTCCATCTCGCAGGCGGCGGCGCTGGGCGCGCTGACCAGCCCGATTGATTTTCTGAATGAGTGGCGCAAGAGCTTTCAGGAGCGCCGCGATCTGGTGGTGGGCCTGCTCAACAAGGCGCCGGGCATCAGCTGTGCCAAGCCGGAAGGGGCGTTCTATGTGTATCCGTCCTGCGCGGGCCTCATCGGCAAGACCACACCGCAGGGCAAGGTGCTGGCCACGGATGAAGATGTCGTCACTTACTTCTTGGAGAGCGAAGGCGTAGCCGCTGTGCATGGCGCTGCCTTTGGCATGTCGCCTTATTTCCGCATTTCCTACGCCACGTCGCCCGAGGTGCTGACTGATGCGTGCAACCGCATTACCCGCGCCTGTGAGGCCGTGTTGGGAAAAGCGCAGGCTGCCTAAGCGCGGCTGATTAAAGCTGATTGTTTGATCTCAGCCCGGTTGCAGTGGTTTATGCTGCGACTGGGCTGTTTTCTTTTGTTCGGCAATTTCAGGGCGCATGAGTGCGCCCAGGCCAGACAGGGCGTCCAGCTGCACGGCAAAAGTCTGCTGATGGCTCTGGTGATTGAAGCGGCTGAGCATGCCGCCGTAATTGACGATATGGCCAAACTTCTGGCTGGGGCCAGTCGGGGCAGGGGTGGTCAGCTGCTCTTGTGAATAGAACAGGCTGCCAAGATGGACGCGGCCGAGATCGGCGCCAGATGCTTCAAAATTTGCCATGCCTTAAAATTAGCAAAGCAAGGTTAGCAAATCCTGAATCTGGCCGCTAACCCATTAGACAGGCGGGAAAATAAACACCCGCAGGATCAGCAGAACAATCATATGCGCGGGGTAAAATGCGTAAAAGAACCAGCGCGGCAGGCGCGGCAGCGACAGTGGCTTTGTAATGCGCAGGCAGGCATAGGCAATCAAGCCT
>Ga0255214_1000398_pt1 | contig 10983 bp, 9 predicted proteins | sample Miss_Law_RepB_8d_FD_189951 | JGI IMG/M metagenome (GOLD analysis project Ga0255214, IMG submission 189951) | Freshwater microbial communities from Mississippi River, Louisiana, United States - Miss_Law_RepB_8d | ecosystem: Environmental > Aquatic > Freshwater > River | place: USA: Louisiana... | reverse complement strand
CCTGCATTTATTGCACGGGCAGGCTCCATCGGAACTTTGGATTCGGGCGATGCACACGAGCCTCAATCTTTATGCCGAACACGAATACAACGCCTCGACCTTCACATGTCGGGTGATTGCCGGTACAGGCTCAGATATGTATTCAGCTATTGCCGGAGGGATCGGCGCCCTTCGCGGACCTAAACACGGCGGCGCGAACGAGGTTGCCTTCGAAGTACAAAAGCGTTATGAAAGCCCAGACGATGCAGAGGCCGACATTCGTCGAAGAGTCGAGGCAAAGGAGGTGGTTATAGGTTTTGGCCATCCGGTCTACACCATTGCCGACCCGCGCAACAAAGTGATCAAAGAAGTAGCTCGACGGCTCTCGAGCGATGCTGGCGATATGAAAATGTTTGATATCGCCGAACGCCTTGAATCGGTCATGTGGGATGCAAAAAAGATGTTCCCCAACCTCGACTGGTTTTCCGCCGTCTCGTACCACATGATGGGCGTGCCCACTGCAATGTTCACGCCGCTTTTCGTCATTTCACGTACGTCGGGATGGGCGGCTCATGTGATTGAGCAACGTATTGATAACAAGATCATTCGGCCTTCTGCGAATTACGTCGGACCCGAAGATCAAAAATTTGTGCCGCTTGCGCAACGTACCTAGGTCCCGTGGTGATCAGCCCGCGCATTACCATCGCTTTCACAGGCACTCGTGCCTTAAGTGGTATCTTCTCCGTCACCGGCATCCTCGCTTTCACTGGCATCCTTGCCTTGACAAGTGCCCTCGCCTTCACGGGCAAGGCGGCCTGGGCCAGCGATGTTCATGAGGTATCGCGGACCGACCCTGTTCAAGCTGGCCTGTATCGTTGCCATCAGGGTGTACAAATTATTGTTAAACATATTGCACCCGACTTTGGATCGATAGTGGTCCAGTACAAAGGTAAAGACCACTTACTTTTCGCCGTCGATACCGCCACCGGCGCGGTGAGGTACCAGGATCAGCGAAGTGGCATAACCTGGATCAAGATTCCCTCAAAATCGATGCTTCTCGATTCGAAATTGGGCCGGCAATTGGCCAACGACTGCAAACTCTAGTTCATAAGGAACCCAACATGAGCGATCCATTTAAGTCTGTTAAGTCATTTAAGTACGGCCAGAAGACCGGTCATTATTATTCGCTCAAGGCACTGGGCGAACAGCTCGGAAAAGACATATCCCGACTGCCCGTGTCGATTCGCATCGTCCTTGAGTCGGTACTACGCAACTGTGACGGCAAAAAAGTAACCGAGCAACACGTCAAGCAACTTGCCAGTTGGAAGCCGCGCGCATCGCGAACTGCCGAGATACCTTTTGTGGTTGCAAGGGTTGTTTTGCAAGACTTTACCGGCGTTCCTCTGCTCGCAGACCTTGCTGCCATGCGCAACGTAGCATCGGGCATGGGAAAGAATCCAAAAACGATCGAGCCCTTGGTACCGGTCGATCTGGTTGTCGATCATTCAGTGATGATCGATCATTTCGGGACTGGCAAATCGCTTGATCTCAATATGAAACTTGAGTTTTCACGAAATCAAGAACGTTATCAATTCATGAAGTGGGGCATGAATGCCTTTGATACCTTTGGCGTCGTGCCACCTGGTTTCGGCATTGTCCATCAGGTTAATCTGGAGTATCTGGCGCGAGGCGTTCATCGGAAGGCTTCGGGTAAACGCACTGTTTTTTATCCCGATACACTCGTTGGAACCGACAGCCACACCACGATGATCAATGGCATCGGGGTGGTGGGCTGGGGTGTTGGCGGTATCGAAGCCGAGGCAGGCATGCTTGGACAGCCGGTTTATTTCCTCACGCCCGACGTCATTGGCGTCGAACTCACCGGAAGTCTCCGCGAAGGGGTAACTGCCACCGATTTGGTGCTAAGCATCACTGAAATGCTTCGCAAAGAAAAAGTCGTTGGTAAGTTTGTCGAGTTTTGCGGCGAAGGCACGCGTAGTCTTGCGCTACCCGATCGTGCAACGATTGCCAACATGGCACCCGAGTATGGTGCAACCATGGGTTTCTTCCCCGTCGACGAAAAGACGATCGAATATTTCACAGGCACTGGGCGCACCAAGGACGAGATTGCAGCCTTTGAAGCTTACTTTAAAGCACAAGGCATGTTCGGTGTGTCAGACGCAAAGGACATTGAGTTCACCAAGCTGCTCAAGCTTGATCTTGGTACGGTTGCTCCCTCGCTGGCAGGTCCGAAGCGCCCGCAAGATCGCATAGAAATCGGCCACGTTAAGGAAACATTCACCAATTTATTTTCTAAACCAACTTCAGAAAACGGATTCAACCAAGCAGCCAGCAAGTTACACGAAGATTTTTCCGCTGGTAAGTCAACGATTCGCAATGGCGATGTGCTGATCGCAGCAATCACCTCGTGTACCAATACGTCGAATCCCGGCGTTTTGCTTGCGGCCGGTTTACTGGCTAAGAAAGCGGTCGAGGCTGGCTTAACCGTTCCCAAACATATCAAGACCTCGCTGGCACCAGGCTCAAGAGTAGTGACCGAATATCTCGAAAAGGCGGGATTACTTCCCTATTTGGAAAAGCTCGGATTTAACGTAGCAGCCTACGGTTGTACAACTTGTATCGGTAATGCTGGCGATTTATCACCAGAGATCAATGATGCGATTACGAAAAATGATCTCATTTGCGCAGCAGTGCTCTCGGGCAACCGCAACTTTGAAGCGAGGATTCATCCAAACCTGAAGGCTAATTTCCTTGCTTCGCCCCCACTCGTTGTCGCCTATGCAATTGCCGGCAATGTCACCAAAGACTTAATGAGCGAACCGGTTGGACATGGCAAAGGCGGCAAGCCGGTTTACCTCGGCGATATTTGGCCAAGCTCAGATGAGGTACACCGACTCATGAAACATGCGATGAATCCCAAGGTTTTCCGTGAGAACTATGCGCAAGTGAAGTCGAATCCAGGCAAGCTTTGGGAAAAGGTCAAAGGCGTTAAGGGTCAGGTCTATGATTGGCCCAAATCAACCTACATCGCAAAGCCGCCATTTTTCGATGACTTTGGTATGCAAGCCTCGCACGAAACAACAGCCATTCGTGGCGCGCGAGCTTTGGGACTTTTTGGTGATTCAATCACGACAGACCATATCTCACCAGCGGGTTCGATTAAGGAAAGCTCACCCGCTGGGCAGTGGCTGCTTGCCAACGGTGTCACGAAGGCCGACTTTAATAGTTATGGGTCGCGTCGCGGCAATCATGAAGTGATGATGAGGGGCACCTTTGCGAACGTCAGGATCAAGAATCTAATGATTCCCGCCAAGCCTGATGGCTCAAGAGTCGAAGGGGGCATCACCATTCATCAGCCAAGCGGCGAGACCTTGTCGATTTATGACGCTGCCATGCGCTACATCGACGAGCAAACGCCGACGGTCATCTTTGGCGGTGAGGAGTACGGTACAGGTTCTTCGCGTGATTGGGCAGCTAAGGGCACGCAACTGCTTGGTGTTAAAGCTGTGGTGGCTCGGAGTTTTGAGCGAATCCATCGCTCTAATTTAGTGGGCATGGGTGTACTTCCTTTGCAGTTCAAAGGCAGCGACTCCTGGGAATCGCTAGGCATTCACGGCGACGAGCGCTTTGACCTCGAAATACCTGCGAAACTCAAGCCGCAACAAGATATTGCGCTTGTGATTCATCGCGGCGATGGCAGCACGAGCAAGGTGCAGCTTCTGTCGCGCATCGACACTGCAATTGAGGTTGACTACTACCTTCACGGGGGCATCCTGCCCTATGTCTTGCGTGACTTGCTGTCTGCGGCCTAAGCTTGGGATTTAGTGTTTGGGGTGCCATCGATGTCAAAGCTTTATGAGCTGCCTGCTCATGTCTTGTTAGCCCTGTATGCGAGCGGGCAGGCGTCGCCGGTCGACTGCACTCGGGAGGTGCTCGAGCGTATCGGGCACCTCAATCCATTACTCAATGCTTTTTGCTTCATCGATGAACAGGGGGCCATAGAGAGCGCCCGCGAAAGCGAGACTCGCTGGCTTGCTTGGCGCAAACAACGCGAGACAGGCTTTGGTGGCGCAAATGCTCCGAGGGCGCTCGAAGGCGTGCCAGTCAGCATCAAGGATCTAATCCTCACCAAAGGCTGGCCCACGCTGCGTGGCTCCAAGACCATTGATCCCAAGCAAGACTGGTCGGTCGATGCTCCGGTTAGCGCAAGGCTTCGCGAAGCGGGTGCGGTTGTGTTGGGCAAAACCACAACACCAGAGTTTGGCTGTAAGGGTGAAACCAATTCGCCACTTACTGGCATCACGAAAAATCCATGGCATCTGCAAAAGACGCCGGGCGGGTCATCGGGGGGCGCAGCCGCGGCTGTGGCGGCAGGCTTAGGCCCACTTGCCGTTGGTACCGACGGCGCAGGTTCAGTGCGTATACCCGCCGCGTTTTGCGGCAATGTCGGCCTAAAGCCGTCTTATGGGCGAGTTCCGGCTTATCCTTTATCGCCTTTTGGATCGGTTGCCCATTTGGGCCCACACACGATGAGTGTTATTGATTGTGCGCTCGCGATGAATGTTATGAAGCAGGCTGATGCACGTGACTGGACCTCGCTACCTCCGGATACGAGCAACTATTTGATCGGACTTGATGATGGTCTTGCTGGACTGCGGGTCGCTTATTCGCCTAGACTTGGCTATGTGCAGCAACTTGATCCGGCCATTGAGGCGGCGGTGAAGGAAACAGCCCATGCTATGGAGTCCCTAGGCGCCCGTGTTGAAGCTGTGGATCCAGGTATTGAAGACTCGCTTGATATCAGTTTTGGGCTTTGGGCTGCTGGTGCCGCTAACCTTTGGCGCCAGCTTTCAGACGAGCAGCGAGCGGTGACCGATCCCGACTTTCGCTCCGAAGCCACCATAGGCTTGGCAATCAACCCGGAGCAGATACACGACTTCAATCAGAGGCGAGGGATACTTGGCTCGACGTTGAGGCAGTTCATGAGCCGCTTTGATCTCATACTCACACCGTCAACGGCGGTCTGCGCTTTTGATACACGCGCTGCCGGCAGTGCAGGTCTATACGATGCCCAAACGATGCTTGGGTGGACGCCTTTCAGCTTCCCCTTTAACCTCTCACAACAGCCAGCCATTAGCTTTCCATGGTCACTCAACCCAGACGGCTTACCGATTGGCATTCAGTTGGTTGGACCGATGTTCGGCGATGCACTTGTTTTGCGAGCAGCAAGAGCGCTTGAATCCATACGACCTGTCAAGCGGCCCAACGCCCTCTAACTATAAATCAGCGAATCAAACGAACTACGCGAACAAACAAAAAAGGCCAATCAGACGATTGGCCTTTTTTGTTTGTTACGTGGTCGGGACGGCGGGATTCGAACTCGCGACCCCTTGCACCCCATGCAAGTGCGCTACCAGGCTGCGCTACGCCCCGAAGCCGTCGAGTATACCAAGCTATCGCACGCAGGCGAAGCAAAGGCGTATCACCAGGCAGCTATGGTTGCCCTGAAGCAACCTCATCGACGCTGAGCAACCGGAGAACCTCGTTTAACTCGACCCGCAATCGGTGAATCATCGTGTGGCTTGGACCCTCATGCTGCTCATGACCTTCAGTCGCAGACTCATCCTCGTGAAGCTTGGTCTCAGGATCGTGAAACTGATCCATACCTCCCATGGTGCTGCCGCTATCTGCTGCCTTAGCCTCTTCGTGCTCGAGCGGTTGAGTCCGCGACATAGCAGCCGCCTCGGCTTGCAAGTTGGAGATGGTCTGACGCCCCGACAAGCGCATCCGCGCCCCTTGAATCGTGAAGCCTTCGTCGTAGAGCAGTTCACGGATCTTCCGCACTAAGAGGACTTCATGATGCTGGTAGTAGCGCCGATTGCCTCGACGCTTCATCGGACGAAGCTGGGTAAACTCCTGTTCCCAATAGCGCAGTACATGCGGCTTAACAGCACAAAGCTCGCTTACTTCACCAATCGTGAAATAGCGCTTTGCGGGAATCGGTGGCAGCAATTGATCGACCATCCCGCGGGTTTTCAAATAGGCGCTATCGTCTTCCTGCGTCATGTCATGCGCCTTTAAAGCTCAGTACCCCTAGCAGGCACAAATTGACCCGAATCAATCTGGGCCTTGAGCTTTTGGCTTGCATGGAATGTGACAACACGGCGCGCTGAAATCGGTATGACCTCACCCGTCTTTGGATTTCGCCCCGGTCGCTGCGGCTTATCACGTAGCTGAAAATTACCAAATCCGGAGAGCTTGACCGATAAACCGCTTGAAAGGGCATCGCTGACTTCTTGAAAGAACATGTCAACCAAGTCTTTCGATTCGCGCTTATTGAGGCCAACACGCTCGAAAAGCATTTCGGCAAGTTCAGCTTTGGTTAGGGTTGCGCTCTCATCAATGGCTTGCATCATCGTTATCACCAGGGATTGTCGTGAGCTTTAACTTCTCAGGCGCGCATCGCATGCCGATTGCATACCCTCGATCATCTGCTGAAGTAGTCCCTGAACCTCCGACTCCTCAAGCGTGCGCTCAGTATCTTGGAAACGGAGACGGAATGCAAGACTTTTCTCGTTGTCTTTCAATCCTTTGCCGCGGTATTCGTCAAAGAGCGTCAGGTTGACGAGCCGGGTACCACCTAAGCGTTTGAGCGCAGCGGTCAGTTCTTCGGAAGCAAGGGCCTGGTTAACGACAAAGGCAAGATCGCGAACAACAGGCGGAAACTTTGACGGTGCAGCAGGACTTGGCATCAACTTGTCGGTGAGTGCCCAGATGGCCAACTCAGCTAGCACGGGAGCTGAGCTGAGTTCGAGAGATTGCTGAAGCTGAGGGTGCAAGACCCCGATCCAGCCTGCTTGCTTGCCGGCCACTTCAATCACAGCGCTTTGCGTGGGGTGCAGACATGGAGGCAATTCTTCACTATCGGCCCATTTACGGCACCGAAACCTGTCAGTGCCAATCACCGACTCCAGATCACCTTTTAGGTCAAAGAAATCAACCAATCGTTTGCTATCGGACCAGTGCTCAGCATATCGAGCACCATAGGCTAGTAGGGCTAGCTTTATAGGCTGCCGAATGCCCGCGACTTCGAGCAAATCGGCCTCGGCATCAGCCTGCTTTTGAAACACACGACCGCACTCAAAGATCCGCACCCTCTCGGCCTTTCGATTCAGATTGAAACGCAGGCTGTCGATCAATCCGGTAACAAGACTGGTGCGCATCACGTCAAGATGTGAGGCGATGGGATTGAGCAAGGCAATCCCTTTTTCGCCCGATACGCTCTCATCAAGGGCCGATGAAACAAAGCTGTAATTGATGACTTCTTGATAGCCGCGGGCGGCTATCAATGTTTTAACTTGCAGCAAACTACGGCTAGCTTCTGGCGCCTCGCGCATAAGCGCGCTTGCCTTTGGGGGGCGCTGCGGCAAGCGATCAAACCCCCAAAGACGAACAACCTCCTCGATTAAGTCTTCCTCGATGCGGAGATCAAAGCGGTAACTCGGTGGCTCCACCTCGATGACCGCACCTCCGGCGACCTTGGCGTTCTCGGTCCCCTTAGCAACTTGAGCGTTCTCGGTACCCTTAGCACCTTGGTCGTGCTCTGTACCTTCAGCACCCGCAAGCCATCGAAAGCCAATGCCAAGTCGCGTGAAGGCCCTACTGATGTCCTCGGGCGATAAATCGATACCTGAGACCTTTCTGGCGCGCTCGAGACGCATTTGGACAGGTTTGCGTTCGGGCAGTGCGATCACCTGGTCATCGAGCGGCCCTGCTTGCCCCCCACATATCTCAAGGATCAACGAGCACACATAATCAAGCTCAGAGGCAGTCGTGTGTGCATCGACGCCGCGTTCAAAGCGATGGCCTGCATCGGTCGAAAAATTATAGCGCCGAGCCCGGCCAGCGATGGCCTGTGGCCACCAAAAAGCCGCCTCAACGTAGATATTGCTTGTGTCATCCGATACCGCTGTTGCATCGCCACCCATAATCCCTGCCAGACTCTCAATAGCCTGGTCATCAGCGATCACACCAACCTGTTCATCGAGCTCGATCGTCTGACCATTCAAAAGCTTCAAACGCTCTCCCCGCCTGGCCCAACGAACACTCAGTCCGCCCTTAATCCGGTCCAAATCGAAAACATGTGTGGGCCTGGATAGCTCTAACATGACGTAGTTGGAAATATCGACCAGGGCCGAAATGCTCCGCTGCCCTGCTCGCTCGAGCCTGTCCTTCATCCACTGTGGCGTTTGCGCTTGCGGATTCACGCCGCGAATAACCCGGCCACAAAACCGACCGCACAAATCGGGCGCCTCGATGCGCACCGGGAGGCGGTCAGCGATTTCAGCTTGCACTTCAATGACCGGGCTTGAGGCAAGCGAAGCACCGCTGAGAGCAGCCACCTCTCTTGCGATCCCGCGAACACCGAGGCAATCAGGCCGATTGGGTGTGAGCTTGAGCAAAAACTGTTGATCATCAAGTCTAAGCGCTTCGCGCAAATCCTTCCCGAGCGTCAAACCCTCGTCGAGGAGCATCAAGCCCTGATGGTCTTGCGATAAACCGAGCTCTTTTGCCGAGCAAAGCATGCCAGCGCTCTGGACTCCTCTCATGGTCACGGGTTTAATTTGCAGCCCTCCGGGCAGTTGGGCGCCTGGTAAAGCACATGCGACCGTGATGCCAGCGGCTGCGTTGGGAGCGCCACAGACGATTTGCGCCAAATCAGCCTGTCCTACGTCAACATGGCAAACGCGCAAACGGTCTGCGTTTGGGTGCGCCTCGACTCGCTCAATGCGTGCAACAACAACCTGACTAAAGGCAGGAGCCAGCGACTCAAGCGATTCAACCTCAAGACCAGCCATGGTAAGTGCATCGGCAAGCTCTTGCGTGCTCCAATCGGGATTGACATACTGCCTGAGCCACTGTTCTGAAAATTTCATAAAAGCCTCAAAAGACCTAGGTGACAGCTCGTCAAAACCTGCTGGCACCTTGCCAAGAACGACAAAGCGAAGACCCTCAATTTAGCGATCAAATTGCTTTAAAAACCTTAAATCGTTTTCAAAGAATAAACGCAAATCGGACACACCGTAGCGCAACATGGCCAAGCGCTCCACGCCTGAACCAAAAGCAAAACCGATATAGTTTTCTGGATCAAGGCCCACATTGCGCACAACCTGAGGATGAACCTGGCCGGACCCAGACACCTCAAGCCAGCGATCCTTCATAGGCCCCGATCCAAAACGCATATCGATTTCTGCCGAAGGCTCTGTGAATGGAAAATACGATGGTCGAAAACGCACATCAATATCGTCCTGTTCAAAAAACTGCCGCAAAAACATGGTGTACACGCTCTTTAAATCGGCAAAGCTTATGTTCTCGTCAAGCCATAAGCCTTCAAACTGGTGAAACATCGGCGAATGCGTGGCATCTGAATCGACTCGGTAGGTCTTACCAGGCGCAATCACACGGATGGGTGGCTTGTGCTGGCGTGCATAGCGGATTTGCATCGGCGACGTGTGGGTACGCAAAAGCAGGCCGCCTTCGACGTAAAAGGTATCGTGCATCGATCGAGCCGGATGATCCTGAGGCGTGTTCAAGGCTGTAAAGTTATAAAAATCGTCTTCAATTTCCGGGCCATCGGCCACATCGAAACCAATGGAGCGAAATATCGCTTCAATGCGGGCGATGGTGAGTGTGATCGGGTGTAGCCCGCCGTCTTCACAGCCACGCCCGGGCAGCGACACATCAATGGCATCTTTTTGAAGTTGGGCATTTAGCGCTTGATTAGCAAGCGTTTTTTCTCTCGACTTCCACTCAGACTCGACGGCTTGTTTTGCTGCGTTTAAAGCCTTGCCAGCATCACTTCGAGCCTGCCCTTGTAGTCCGGCCAAGCTCTTCATCATGGCGGTCAAACGCCCATCACGACCCAAATAACGCGCCTTGACCTGAGCCAATTGCGCCGTGTCGTCGCAGTGGGAAAAATCAAGGCTGGCCTGTTCAATCATGGCCTCAATCGCCCTTTGATCACCTAACGCGTCCATTGATCATTTCCTTTGAAGATTGGCTTATCAGACCACCAACGGCATCTTGACCGGTACCAACAAAAAGGGCCTTCCGAACAAACAGAAGGCCCCATCGAATCGACCGGATCTTAACGAATCAGGCTGCGATGGTCGATCTCACCTGCGCCACGATGGAAGCAAATGCTGCCTTGTCGCGCACAGCCAAATCAGCCAGTACCTTTCTGTCTAGCCCGATCGAAGCTTTGTGCAAACCATGGATAAAGGCAGAGTAAGTCATGCCGTGCTCGCGGACTGCAGCATTTATTCTCGCGATCCAAAGAGCACGAAATACACGCTTGCGATTGCGGCGATCACGATAGGCGTATTGACCAGCACGCATAACAGCTTGCTTGGCAATACGATAAACATTACCACGGCGACCACGGTATCCCTTAGCTGCAGCAAGTACTTTTTTGTGACGTGCTCTTGCCGTCACACCACGTTTAACTCGAGGCATTTGCGGACTCTCCTTTAAGCGTAGGGAAGCATGGCACGCACGTGTGCGATATCCACCGCCATCACTTCTGCGGATCCACGCAATTGCCGTTTGTTTTTGGTTGTCTTTTTGGTGAGGATGTGGCGCTTGAAGGCCTGACCACGTTTGATTGATCCGCCTGGACGGACACGGAAACGCTTGGCTGCGCCCCGCTTGGTTTTCATCTTGGGCATGATTGCTCCATCTTCTCAACGATCCAAGGTGTGTATAAAGCCATGCTCAACAACGCTCACATGCTTCTACCCTTTTAAGACCCTGACCGCATCTTCTTGCCCAAGCTTTGCAATCCAACTTGGGCAACCGAGGAGTATACGCGAAAAAGACTACTTCTTGCGTTTTGGAGCGATGACCATGACCATTTGACGCCCCTCAAGCTTGGGCATCGCTTCGACCTGACCGTGCTGGTCCAAATCGGTACGGATGCGTTCG
>Ga0255214_1000395_pt1 | contig 11032 bp, 11 predicted proteins | sample Miss_Law_RepB_8d_FD_189951 | JGI IMG/M metagenome (GOLD analysis project Ga0255214, IMG submission 189951) | Freshwater microbial communities from Mississippi River, Louisiana, United States - Miss_Law_RepB_8d | ecosystem: Environmental > Aquatic > Freshwater > River | place: USA: Louisiana... | reverse complement strand
GCATCAATAATACCAACATTATTTGCAAGACGAATATTTGACTTCGAAATACTTGACCTTGGATACATATAAAAACCTGTATTATATGTATTACCATTATTTTCTGCTATTTGTGCACTACATATTATTTTATAATCTAATTTATTAACACTCATTGATGTAAATCGTGTTATTTCAGGAGAAAATAAATCAAAACCCGCATCTATATGATGAATATTATTAGTCATTTTTAAATGTCTTTCGTTAATGGATTCAATATATTTTTTTTTTAATTCATCATCATCTGAATCAATAAAGATTTTTAGATACATATATTTTCCATAAATATTAAGTAGATCTTCACTTAAGTTGCTTAACATATTTTTATTTATGAATTAATTTTAAGTATTTTTATTAAAAATAAATATAATATATGACTTCATCAAGGTTACCGCGTTTAGAATTAACTGAAGTTCCTAACAAAAATAATGATTTTATTATTTTTCGCGACTCTACAAAAGGTAACAAAAATATAAAAAGCAAATTTATTACAAAAAAACATGTACATAAAAAAAAACATGGAACAAAAAAGAGAAAAATAAAAAAAGCAAAAAAGGGATTTTTAAATATATTTTGAAAATATATAAAAGTATTATCTTCTATATATGTATAATGTTTGCGATTGGGATGTTATTTTCATTCTTATTTCTCTCTAGTTACACTAATGGTTTTAAATACACAGATGAAGCATTTCTAGATCAGGTTGTGGAAATGCCGGGACTTCTTTGGAAACCTACTTTTAATCAATTTAGTGGTTATTTAAATCTTCAAGGCACACAAAAATTTATCCATTATTGGTTGGTCGAGGCGGAGGCTTCGCCTGAAACTGCACCACTTGTTTTTTGGACTAATGGGGGACCGGGTTGCTCGGGTTTAATCGGATTCATGACTGAACAGGGCCCTTTTAGACCAGATGCTAACGGCAATATCCAACCTAATCCATATGCTTGGAATAAAATTGCTAACATGGTCTTCTTAGAACAACCTGTAGGAGTAGGATTCTCATATTCTAATAATAATAACGATTATAAGATCGGCGATGAGCAAGCCGCCGCTGATAATCTAGCCACTATTATCGCGTTTTTCAATAAATATCCACATTTTAATCAAACCTCACTATTCATTACATCCGAATCTTATGGCGGACATTATATGCCTACCTGGGCTGATGCTATCATGAAATATAATGATGCTCAACAATATTCTCAAAATAAAATTAATTTCAAAGGATTTGCCGTCGGAAATCCTTATACCGATTATTACTCTGGAGTCGGTGCACAAATGGAAACCTATTGGGGCAAACAATTATTACCTAAACCTTTATGGGATAATTATATTAACAACGGTTGTACCGACCCTATTCAACAGCTTAATAATTCCATATGTACTTTCCTATTACTTGACTTTAATAAAAAAATTGGCAATCTTAACCCTTATGCTCTTGACTATCCTGTCTGTCTAACATCACAACAACGTAGAATACAACAATTTTTATTCGATTATGAAAATGATTATACCGAATATGAACCTTGTGAAGATAATTATGCTTCCAATTATCTTAATAAAATTGACGTTAAAAAATCTATTCATGTTAAGAACGATGTTCAATGGGAAGAATGCTCTAGAACCACCAAATATAATCTCGCTGATAAAATGCTTCCTATGGAACATTATTATAAGACTATACTCAACTCTAAAACTCATCCTGATTTAAGAATTCTTGTTTATTCTGGAGATGATGATGGGGTTTGTGGAACAATTGGCACTCAACGTTGGATTTATGACCTTGGATTTTCTGTATCTTCATTATGGGACACTTGGTATGTTGATGGACAAACTGCTGGTTATATTACCAAATTTAATACTCCTCCCAAAGGGAGTAAAGATACTCGTTTTTCATTTATGACTGTTCATTTTGCTGGTCATGAAGTCCCTACTTATAAACCTAAAGAAGCCCTTCAACTTTTCCAAATGTATCTTGATAATAAAATCTAACTAACTTATAAATAGCTTAAACAAATATTTATATTATATCTATTATGAAAAAACCTGTAATCATAATAGATACCTTCAACACCATTGAACTACCAAAAGATAAAACCCCTATTGTTATTTGTGATATTGATCTTACTTTTATTCGACCTGTTCGTGATTATATTGATATTTATAATCTAATGAAACCTAAATTTTCCGATCCCATTCAACTCGAACGAATTGTTAATGATATAATTAATATGTCTCTTAGTTTCGGAATGGTTAAACATACTGATTATGAAGGATTTACCCAGATGTTAGAGAGAATTAATCAACTCGGAGGTAAATTTTTATTTTTAACTGCTCGTTCAGCTCTTTCTCACAGAAAAACTATCGATGATTTGAAAAAAGCTAGACTACAAAATCCAGAAGAATTTGAAATTCATTATACAGGTAATGAAATTACCAAGGGACAATATATTCAAAGACATAATTTATTACAAGGTTATGATCATTATATTTTTATTGATGATTACCCACATTTTTTAGAATCTGCTTTACAAATTTATCCGGATATGAATGGCTATTTATTTAAATACCGCTAATTTTTTTCATGCTCTATCAAATCTAACTCAAGTAAACGATTATAAAAGAAACGATATCTCATTTCAAGTTTCTTTTTTTCCCATTTCATATCATCCAGTAATTTTGTTGCTTTAGATATTACATTTTGGTCACTACCTAATTCCTTTGCTTTTTTTATAATATTGTTTATTTTTTCTATTTCTAAATTAACTTCTTTCATTTGTTTATCATAATTTTCAAATCTTTCGTTCATTTCTGTTACTATTTCAGTATAAGTTTTTGATGGCATATCCTCAAATTCCATTATCTCATCTATTGTTGCTTTTTCATATTCTTTTGTTTTTTTCTCATAATCTATTTCATAAAAACTCGCTGAATTTGTATTGAAATCTAAAATAAATACTAAACCTGTATTTTCTCCGTTATTTAAGAAATAACCTGATTCCAAAATATTTATGAAACTATGCTGACAATGACGAGTCAAACAATACCAATCATATTTATCTTTTTGATATGTATCTAAATCTGTAAATATCCTACATTTTTGGATTGCTCCTGGCTTTGGTTTATTTTTTGCATCTAATAATTTTATAAATGCTTCTCGTAATGTTTCGATTGAACCATAATGCTTAATCAATACATAAATCTCTCTAACAAGAATTTGCCAGAGTAAATCTGCGTCAGATTGAACCTTCATTAAGCGAACCTTACGACCAATTTTATATCCAAATGAACCTTGAGTTCCCATTATGCTTATAATATAAAATACTTATAATTTTATATTATTTTTTTATTCAAAATTATTTATTTATTGTTATTACACTTGAAATATTTTTTATTATTTTTTCCTCTTTATCTTTGTCTGAACTCATTGATTCTATAACAATTTTATCATATTTATCAGACGTTTTTGAAGAAGAATTATTATAATCTGGGAATTTCTCTCGAAATTGGGGAAGTAACTTTATATTTTTATCTTCTATTGTTTTGATAATCTTCTTTATTTTCTTTCTATCTTCATCTTCTTTTTCCCATTGACCTTCATGTTTTACATAAAATGTTTCACGTTTTTTATCAGTACAATGAATAGGTCTTATTGTCTCATCTAGATTATTTAAGTTTTTCACTATTATATTTGAAATACCCTCTACATATCCTAACTCACCAACATTCATTAAATCTGATAATTGTAATTTAATAGAATCTACAAAATCTGTGATATTCATCGCATTTTTACATGTCTCATTTAAGAAAAAATTTAGATTAAATGCTTTGTTATGAGAGTTGTTGGTGGTTGTATTATTTGAATTATTATTAGTGCCATTTTTTACTATTTCTAAAATTACTTCTTTTATATCAGTTTGCTCTTTTCTTAATTCAGAATTCTCTTTAATAAGCTCTGAGTTTTGTTTAAGTATTTTTAAAATAAGATCCTTATCAGTTAGTTCATTTGTTTCGTCTTGTTGATGTTGATTACATTTATGTTTATGTTTCCATAATCCAGAAGAATTTCTATATATTTTCCCACATTTACACATGTAAATATTTTCAGTTTGCTCTTTTTCCTCTTTTTGCTCTTTCTTTTCTTTTCCAAAAATACTCTCTTTGTGTTTAGATGTCATTAAATGCCTATCCCAATTAAACTTTTTATAGCATTTAAAGTTACAATTTTTACAAAAATATTCCAGTTGCTCTTTTTGCTCTTTTTTCTCTTTTCCTAAAGTTTCCATTTATTTCCATTCAGAAAATATTTTTTAGTTTTTACTAAAAACATACAATAAGAAAAATAAAACCATTGGTTTATAAAATGACCATAAAAATAAAATATGGTAGCGAAAAAATTTCTCAGTAAGGACGAATTTTGGATTGTTTTTTGGACATTTTTTTTGTCCATTTTTAAAAAGTTAAAATACTTTTCATTTTTCAGAATCTCTTTTTGTAAATAATAAATTTTTAAACATACTTAAAGAACCTATAAGAATTTTATAGCATATAAAATGTAAATGAGGTAGGCATCAAATACACCAACAATATATGAGTATAATAAACCAAAAACCTCCAAAAACCTCCAAAAACCTTGCGACTTTACATTTATTAAATAATTAACAAAAATTAATTATATAATCCTAATTACAATTCATCTACAAATTTATTACTAATTCTACCATACAAATATGGAAAGCATTAAAAAATATTTGTTTAATTTTCATTTCAATTTTTATGCTATAAATGGTAATGTTTGTGGCGGTTGAGCCAAACCATTTGGTTGACTACCTTGTGTGTACCATTCTGGTGGTGTTAGATAAATATTTGATGTACCACAACCTGAAGCAAAAGACCTTATACTTGAACCTGAAGCTGCTTGACTTGAACCTGTTTGAACTGCAAAGGGGAAAGGCTTTTGAGGACCAATAGGATTGTTACAGCCTCTTGTAAGATATAAATTGTATTGACCATAAGAAACTGGTTGATATAATGTCTTTGTATAAGGAGCATTACGAGCCATATCATTATATTTAAATCTAGCTGTTGATCTTCCTGGAGTACATAATGTTGGACCACAGCTTACTATATTATCCTCATATGAACCAACATTATTTACATTAAGAGTATATGTATTTGTGGATGCCAAATTTTGAATATATAATCCTTGACTTGCAGAACCGCTTTGGTTTCCTGTATAATTTGGTTGAACCCAATAGTTTGGATATTTTCCATACCTTGCCCATCTGTATTTTTTGTCCAACATTCCATAAGTTGACAACACTGATGGTTTTACGTATAAGTATTGAGTTCCCATTGTATCGACAGCACGAGAATTTAGAACTGGTTCTACGGCTTGTTGTTTACTATGAGCATTTGGAACTACACCAGTTGATTGAATATTATTTGATGTACTATCAACTAATGTAGCAGAAGGGTATTTTCCAAATTTACCACCAAAACCAATTGGTTGTGTACCTCTATAAGGAGTTCCCGATTTTGACATCTTCATATCTCTACCTACTCCACCAATATTTCTTCGTCCACCATTAAGTGAAAAACCTGCTGCACCATAATTTTCAATAGCATCTCTTAGGACTTGAGTTGAATGACCAAATGGACCTTGGGGTAACCAATAACCACCTGGAGCTATTCCTGAACGTTTTGAACCATAATTTATAACGGATTTTCTTTTAAAAGCAGTTAAGGACATTTATATAAATGCTTGAGATTATTTTCTACCTTTTGCGAAGCACTCTTGGTTTTGCGAAGCACCGTTGGTTTAGGAAAGGTAGACTCTAACAATAAGCTAATTATATGCTACTATTTTGGCTTCACATTTTCTAAACCAACGGTGCTTCGCTAAAGTTGGATTTTAAATTAAAATTATACTCCTATTTTTTGCTTCTTCAACTAAACATCTAGAGAGAAGCCAATACATTCTTGTATTTTTTATTGGATGGCTATTTAAACATTCAAGTATTTTTTCTGAGTGTTTGTGCTGTAAATAATCTTTATAAAAACCATCATCTGCTAATAACATATACACTAATAGTATTCCTAAGCTAAAATATGCTGTTTTGTAGTGAATTTTTGAAGGGATTTCAGTTATTTTTAATATTTCTGGAGAGAAAAAATACTCATTTACTGAAAATGGCCAGCTAATTGTTGCCATTTCATTGTCTTCGACATCAATATTTGCTACTAATTCCCTGCCTAAAAATGCAAACTTTTCGTCGTTTATCACTATTATGTCTTTTACATTATAACCTATTATCGTGTGCGATTCGCATTCTATCAAATAACTTAGCTGTTGCGTCAACGTTATTATCATTTTTGCTATATCTGACACTGATAAATTTTTTCTTCCTTGACTTATCATCCTTTCATTTATAAACTCATCTAAAGACTTTACTGACTTCGCATTAAATATTATTACTTTATATGTCTCATCTGTTGAACCACCTTGAATTATACGCGTTTTTATTAGCGAATTTATTAATGAATATGCGCTTTGTTTTAACTCTATTTTGAAAATTGACCTTTCATTTGTTATTTTTAAATTTTCGTTTTCTAAAATTATATTTTTATCCATATTTCTCTTATTCTTTTCGTTTTAGATTATTTATTTTATTATTTATTATTTATTATTTATTATTTATTTACTTTATTACAGACATTCAGTTTTTAGTTTATAACATTACACATATTACAGAAGGGAACCAGTTGGAAACTCAAAAAGGCGTTAAAATAATATTGACTTATTTTATTTAATGCCTAATTCATATCCACGCGGAAGCGGTTTTATTTATTGGTTATCTAAAATGTATGGAATAACTTATAAAGTGTAAATATATCCCTTTAAGGGATAACAACGACCATAAAGCACTCTACGTAGTAAAAATGATTTTCAATAAAAAAAGTATACTTACTTAATTAAAATTACAAGGTTAAAGTTAAATAAACACTACATTCAACTACTACAAACTAAAATTTTATGCGTCTTCTAAAATGGCTTCGTCGTCCTTTTCGTCGTCCTTTTCGTCGTCCTTTATTTGTAGGGTGGTTGTATCCTGATTTACGACATTTGTCTCGTCTGTCACTAGGTCTGAGATAGTTAATCTCTTCGTTCTCGAAGTCATAGGCAGCTTTGCGCAGTCACTGCGTCTTTCATCAGGTCTGCGTCTTTCATCAGGTCTGCGGCGGTTATCTTGGCGTCTTGGCTCCCTATAAGAAGTAACAGGCTTGGAATTTGCAGCTCTTTCCTCCTCGTCAGAATCGAACTGAAGAGTTGCTTTACGCTGACCTGTATTTTGAGGCGCGAATTGCTTACGCTCAGGTTCTCTGTAGGCAGAAATCTTCCAAAACCATGGATCATCATAAATAATTTTTATTTCCTTACCATTTAACAATCGCTCACGGGCGATGTTCGCATTCTCGGTGTCATTCCAGCGTCGGAAATGAACGAATACCCGGTTGAACTTTTCTCCTTTTTCTGAAGGCTCCTGGCGAGCTTTTTGCGCACCTGGCTTGCTATACTTGCCGACGATGTCAATCCGTTCTAATACACCCAGGTTTAATTCATCGAAAATACGGCGAATACGAGACTCGCTAATATTCGGATAGACGCGGGGGATACAAAGCACTGGCACGTTGGCTGGAATTGTTCTGAAATCAATTTGAGAGCTCATCTTAAAGATTTTTATGGCACTATTGCAATACACTATTTATTTATATCTTTTAAAAGTATTTCAATTTTTTATTATTATTTAGAATAATGATGTTTACTCAAAATTCATAATATTTATTATATTTATATTAGTGCTTTTTTTTCAGCTCACCGTAAGGAATATATATTTAATTTTTTAGTTACTTATTTATGCTTTATAAATAAAATTGAAATAATTTTATTTATATAAAATTTTACCATTATACTCTAATTAAATAACATCAAAAATGTCCTTCGCAGCAAAAGAACTTGAACTCTTGGAGCCTGAAAAAGAAGAAATTTACACAGATTTCTTCCAACCTAAGAGAAAATCTTATATATTATTTGCTGATAACATCGGCAATATTCATATGACGAAGACACTTAAAAAACCTATTATCAAGCAAAGCCTTCGGCGTAAACAGAACGCATTCAGAATTGGACCTCGACCTATTTACGAACAGACTACTGTTTTAGGTAACCGAAAATTACTTGAGGCATTTGGAGAAGAAATTTACAATGATAAAGAACGTTATGGACAGGATATACCTTCTGATTTCTTTAAGACCAATATTGGGCATGCCGTATCTATTGATGAGAATGAAATTATCGATTGGTGTTATAAATATCTTGCTAGTAAGAAAAATCACAAAAATTAAAAATCTAAAATAAAAATTTACACCCTTTAGTTTTTATTTTTTTTTAAAATTGAATCGATAATTAATTATCTAACCAAAATTTATCTTTAATGTCTTGTAATATTTGTTGTGATAATTATAATAAGAGCACTCGCTCTAAGGTTTGCTGTCCATATTGCGATTTTGCTGTGTGTAGAGCCTGTTGTGAGACATATATTTTATCGGAGAATATATCAAAATGTATGAATCCTGATTGTGCTAAGGAATGGAGTAGAAAATTCTTGAGAGAAAAATTTACCAACGTATTTTTGAATTCAAAATATAGGGAACATTTAGAAAATATTTTATTTGATCAAGAAAAGGCATTAATGCCTGCTACTCAACCTCTGGTTGAAGAAAAAATTGCCAAAAGAATCTTGAAAAAAAATTTAAGAGAAATAGATTTATTAATTCAAGACTTATCCAAACAGAAACAAGAATTGGAACGACAAATTCAACACGGAATTATACCTACTACAACGACTGAAAAAGAAGATAAAGAGAAAGCACGTTTTGTTCGACAATGTCCTGAAAATGGGTGTCGTGGGTTTTTAAGCACCCAATGGAAATGTGGGATTTGCGGGAAATGGACCTGTCCTGATTGTCATGAATTGAAGGGATATAATCGCGATTGTCAGCATAAATGCGACCCTAATAATATAGAGACTGCTAAAATGCTTGCTAAAGATTCTAAACCTTGTCCTAAGTGTCAGAGCCTTATCTTTAAAATTAATGGATGTGATCAGATGTGGTGTACTCAATGTCATACTGCTTTTAGTTGGAAGACTGGCAAATTAGAGAAAAATATTCACAATCCGCATTTCTACGAATGGCAACGTAAAAATGGTGGCGGAGCTGCTCCAAGAAATCCTGGAGATTTTGAATGTGGGAGAGAGCTTGATTTTCATACTAGTGATACAATTCAAACTTTAGCTAAAAAACATCCTGATTTATATAAATTAGAACAAAATGAATACACTTATTGGGCCGGACGTAAAGAAATCCGAATGGATCACAAATATTCTGACACTTTAATTAAAATTTGTAATATTATTAGACATGTTATACATAATAATCGTATTGATTTACCACACTTTCAAACTGATTATGTTGTAAGGAACCAAGACTTGCGTATTAAATATTTGGAAAATTCTATTTCAGAAGATGAATTTAAGATGCAGATTCAGCGAAACGATAAAAAAAATCGAAAAAATACGGAGATTGCCCAAGTTTTGCAGCTTGCTAATACAGCTGTTACTGATATTGTATATAGATTTATGGATAATTTAGAAAAATCTGATCCTGGAAAGCATACTATGGATTTGTTTTTGAGAGAAATCGAAGAAATTATTAAATATTGTAATGATATTTTCACGGATATTAGTTTTACATATAACACAGTTCTTTATGAATTTAATGACGTGTTTTATTTTATTCGGGCAGTGAAAGAGAAAAGGGGAAAAAAGAAAGCTCTTGCTGATGACAATTCAACTTATAGTTCTGATGATGACCAAGACGACGATACAATTCAAGATTTTAATATTCAAAAATTACATAAAGCTATTGACGCTTTGAAATAAAAAATTTAATATAAATTTTTACTAATTTTATATTTAATTTTTTATTCATAATGTTCCTTTAAAACCTTTTCTAATTTCTTGATTTTTTTTTCCATAGTGGCTACTTTATTGCTTGTTTCTTTATGATATTTCTTTACATCTTGGAGCCATAGTTCGTCTAAGTCTTCGCGAATTCTCTCGGATTTTTTAAAATAATTTACTTCTTTATTGAGTGCCTCAACTACTTCCTTTTGCTCCGCAAAATTTCTACGCTCATTATCTATCACCAACATCATAAATATATTGTATATAACTAAAATATATACAATCTTTTCAACAGTCAAAATGGCGAAGAATTCAGTTAATCCTTCTTTCATGATGAAGCCGGCAGTTTGGGTGAAAATTTGTAAAGTGGTCAATACTAAATTACCAAATACTAGCGCGCTTGTATAAAATCTATCAAATGTTATTGTTGCGACAGGTGTCACAATGTTGGTAGCTGAAATATATACGGGACTAATATAAGGGTTCATAATTAATTCTAGGTTCGACATTATCTCTGATGCTTAGTTATGATTTAATTATATTCATTATTTTTGGTTTCAATTTTATTTTATACCTTTAGACAATTAAAATACAGTTTACTTTAAATAATAACCATTAATATGTTTTGAAGCATAACAAGATGTAGAATAATGACCTATTCTACCACATCTAAAACAAGTAATATTTTTAACTTGTTGTTTGTCATCTTTGTTATCTTTGTCATCTTTGTTATCTTTGTCATCTTTGTTATCTTTGTCATCTTTGTCATCTTTGTCATCTTTGTCATCTTTGTCATCTTTGTCATCTTTGTCATCTTTGTTACTATTATCATTTCCTTTATCGTGTATCAATAACTTATCTATATCATCGTCTTCATCTTCAAAATATGAAATTATATTGTTTAATAGACATTTGCCTCTTCTATGAGACGAAAAATAAGATGTAGGACAATCACATTTTTC
>Ga0255214_1000390_pt1 | contig 11136 bp, 12 predicted proteins | sample Miss_Law_RepB_8d_FD_189951 | JGI IMG/M metagenome (GOLD analysis project Ga0255214, IMG submission 189951) | Freshwater microbial communities from Mississippi River, Louisiana, United States - Miss_Law_RepB_8d | ecosystem: Environmental > Aquatic > Freshwater > River | place: USA: Louisiana... | reverse complement strand
CTGATCGAACGCGAGCGAAAGATGCGTGGCTGAAGCGGGTGCTTACTTCGGCCGTACACGCTCTTCCTGCTCAATGAAAGTTTTCATTACCGGCGCTTCCAGCGGTATCGGCGAAGCGCTCGCGCGCGAGATCCGGCGCCGCGACCCGCAGGCGATCATCGGGATTTGCGCCCGTCGCGAGCAGCGACTGACCGCGCTCGCCAACGAGCTGGGCGAGGCGCTGACGCCGGCCTGGGCGCTTGATGTCGCCGATGCATCGGCGCTGATTGATGCTGCCGACGCGTTCATGGAACGCTTTGGCGTGCCGGACATCGTGATCGCCAATGCGGGCATCAGCCAGGGCACCATCACCGGCGAGCCCGAGGACGCGCCGGTCTTTCGCCGGATCCTGCACACCAATGTGATCGCGATGTTCGACACCTTCGCGGCTTTTGTGCCGGCGATGCGCGAGGCCGGCCACGGCTGCCTGGTTGGCATCGCGAGCGTGGCCGGCATCCGCGGACTGCCGGGTGGCGGCGCCTACAGCGCGTCGAAGGCCGCTGCGATCACTTACCTGGAAAGCCTGCGCGTCGAGCTGCGCGGGCAGGGGGTCGATGTCGTCACGATCCTGCCCGGATACATCCGCACGCCGATGACCGACTCGAACCGCTACCGGATGCCGTTTCTGACCGAGGTCGATGTCTTTGCGCGCCGCGCGCTCGATGCGATCCTTGCCCGCCGTCGTCGGGTCGTGATCCCGTGGCAGATGGGGATCGTCGCCGCGCTGCTGCGCCTGCTGCCGGGGGCGCTGTTCGATCGGCTCTTCGCCAAGGCCCCGCGCAAGGCGAGGGCGAACGAGACCCGATGAGCATCGAAGCGAGCGCAGGCGGCGACGCTCGCGTGGCGCCCGACGGCGCAATCTACGATGCGATCGGTCAGCGCCATCGGCCAGTCACCGGGCCGGCGCGAATCGTCTCGCTGGTGCCAAGCCTGACCGAATTGCTGTTTGATCTCGATCTGGGCGCCAGCGTAGTCGGGCGCACCGGCTTTTGCGTGCATCCGCGCGCGCAATTGCGGGCGGTACCGAAGGTCGGTGGCACCAAGGACGTGGACCTGGAGCGCGTGCGCGCGCTGTCACCCACGCATGTGGTGCTGAACATCGACGAGAACGAAAAACCGCTGGCCGATGCCTTGCGCGAGTTCGTGCCGCACCTTGTGGTCACGCATCCAAGATCGGTGGAGGATAACTTCGGGCTGTACCGCCTGTTTGGCGGCCTGTTCGATCGCAGCGCGCGTGCTGTCGCGCTTTCAGACGCGCTGCGCGCCGAGCTGGACGCCACCCGTGCCCTGTCGCCAGCGGCGATCCGCGTTTTGTATTTGATCTGGCGCGCTCCGTGGATGACGGTCTCGCAAGACACCTATATCGCGCGGATGCTCGCCCTGGCCGGGATGCAGGCGGTCGCACCCGATACCGGCCGGCGCTATCCGCAGCTCGATTTCGAGACTTTCGGCGCCGAGCGTTTTGATGCGGTGCTGCTGTCCAGCGAGCCGTACCGCTTCCGGCAGCGCCACCTCGATGAGTTCGCGGCCGATCCCCGGTTCGCAGCCTGTCCGGCGATGCTGGTCGACGGTGAAATGCTGTCCTGGTACGGATCCCGGGCCGTGGCCGGGCTGCGCTATCTGCGTCAGATGCGCGCCGAACTGGACGTACGCCTGGCCGCGACGGTATCGTGATGCGCATGTCCGGAGCTCACGCATGACCGCCTCACGTGCGCGGCCGAACCGGGTCGCGCATGCCGGCCTGCACCGCCTTGCTGGCACGATGATCCGGCTCGCGCCGCTCGGTGTGTTGCTGCTGGTTGGCGCGTGCTCCACCCCGGGGCCGTCCGTGGGTTCGGGCGCGAGTGGCGCCACCACCAGCAAGACCGTGTCGCGCGCCGGCGGGTATTACCTCGATGACGGCCCGGGCGGCGCCCCACCGGTCGATCCGATGACGGTCCCGGACGCGGTTCCGCGCGCCGAGCCGCTGAATCCGCGCAATGCCAGGCCCTATGTGGCGCTTGGCAAGCGCTACGAGCCGATGAGCGAGCTGATGCCCTATCGGGCCCGCGGCATTGCCAGCTGGTATGGACAGCGCTATCACGGCCGCAAGACCGCCAACGGCGAGTCCTACGACATGTACGCGATGACCGGCGCGCATCCGACCCTGCCGATCCCGAGCTATGTGCGCGTCACGCATCTGGACAATGGCCGCAGTGTGATCGTGCGCATCAATGATCGTGGCCCGTTTCTGCATGACCGTCTGATCGATCTGTCCTACACCGCAGCCGCCCGGCTCGGGTACCTGAATGCTGGCAGTGCGCCAGTCGAGGTCGAGCTGATCACCCGCTTCGACGAGCCCTCGTTGCTGGCCGGCGACTCGCGCCGTCCGCCGCCGGCCGAGGGCCTGGCGGCATCGGAAGAAAAGCTCAGCTTGAGCATGCAGCCGATACAGCCGATACAGCCGATGCAGTCGCCGAGCCCGTCAGGCTCGCCGGACGCTGCCGTCGTGCCCCCCGCTGGTCGGTCGGCAATGTCGTCGGGTGAGATACCGGCGGTGTCTGCCGGCCATGTGTACCTGCAGCTTGGTGCCTACACGACTCGCTCGGCCGCGCAAAGCGCCGCCGAGCGGCTGCAGCGTGAGCTCGGCTCGCTGCTGCGCACGATTGAGGTGCATCAGGACGGCAGCCTGTTCAAATTACACGCGGGCCCGTATCCGGGCCGCAGCGAGGCGCTTGGCGCGGCGCAACGGATCGCGCAGACCAGTGCCCTCAAGCCGTTCGCGGTAACCCGCTGATCGAGTTCCGGCTCCAGGTCCACCATCAGGGTTCAGCGCTAAGCGCTCGTCTCCCGGGGATCAGGGCTGACGCCCGGCATCGTCTGGCGGGTCGTCTTGCCGCTCGCCTGCCTCGCCGTTCAGCGCCAGCGCCCGTGCGTACAGCTCGCGATGTGCCAGTCCGGTCAGCCGCTGCGCCAGCCGCACCGCCCGGCTGGTGCCCAGTTCCGGCACCAGGCTGGCCAGCAGTTCCTGCGGATCGATCGATGTGCTCGCCGACGCTTGCGCGTCGAGCGCCGTCGCCGGCGCGCGTCCGATCGCGATGACGAACTCGCCGCGTGTGCGCTCCGGGCGCTGCGCGAGCCATTGCGGCGCGTCGGCCGCCGCACCGCGCCAGATTTCTTCGAAGGTCTTGGTCAGTTCGCGCCCGATGGCAATGGTCCGCTGCGCGCCGAAGTGCTGCGCGATCGCCTCCAGCGTGGCCGTGATCCGGTGCGGCGCCTCGTACAGCACCAGCGTTGCGCCGGCCTGGTCGGCCGCCTGCGCGACGAGCTTCAGGCGGGCGTCCCGGTTCGACGAACGCGCCGGCAGAAAGCCCTCGAACAGGAACGGTCCGTCGGGCAGGCCGGCGGCCGACAGCAGCGCGGTGACCGCGCTCGGTCCGGGAATCGGTACCACCGCAAAGCCGGCCTCGTGCGCGGCTGCGACGATTGCATTGCCCGGATCACTGATCGCCGGAGTTCCTGCGTCGCTGACCAGCGCCACCGAGTGTCCGGCCCGCAGATGCTCGAGCACCGACTGAGCGGCTCGCTGCTGGTTGTGCTCGTCGGCCCGGATCGTACGGGCACGCGCGCCGACATGGCGCAGCAGCACCTGCGTGACGCGGGTGTCCTCGGCCGCTACGAGCTCGACCTCGAGCAGGATCCGTCTGGCCCTCTCGCCTAGATCGGAGAGATTACCGATCGGCGTGGCCACTACATACAATCGACTGGTCATGCACATGCCTCCGGGATCCGCGCGTCAGCGTGAAGGCTACGCCGCCGAACAACGCGCCCTCGATTATCTGCTGCGCCGCGGGCTGGTGCTGGTCGCGCGCAATTTCCGGGTCAGGCTCGGCGAGCTGGATCTGGTGATGACACACGGCCAGGAACTGGTGTTCATCGAGGTGCGCCGTCGCGGCCGCAGTGGTTTTGGTGGCGCCGCCGCCAGTGTTACACCGCTCAAACAGATGCGCGTGCGCCGCGCGGCCCAGGCGTTCATGCTTGCTCGCTTCGGCCAGGGTGCCTGGCCCGCGCTGCGCTTTGACGTGGTCGCCATCGACGGTGAGCAGATCAACTGGATTGCGGGGGCGTTTTAAACAACGGCGGCTTGCGGCGCGGGACTATAATCGATGGACATGAACCTCGTTGCGCGCATCAGCAGCCACTTTGACGAAAGCGTCCGGCTCAAGCAGTCGGCCGCAGAGATTCTCGCCGCCCCGATCGCCGACGCGGTCGAGCTGCTGGTTGCGGCGCTGGCCTCCGATCGCAAGATTCTGGCCTGTGGCAATGGCGGCTCGGCTGCCGATGCGCAGCACTTCGCCGCGGAACTGATCGGTCGCTTCGAGCGCGAGCGACCGGAGCTTGCGGCGATTGCGTTGACCACCGACAGCTCGATCCTGACCGCGGTTGCCAACGACTATCGTTTCGACGAGATCTTCGCCAAGCAGGTGCGTGGGCTGGGGCAGGCCGGCGATGTGCTGATCGGCATCTCCACCAGCGGCAATTCGGCCAATGTGATCGCTGCCATCGAGTCTGCGCATGATCGCGCAATGCGGGTTGTTGCGCTCACCGGACGCGACGGTGGCCGCATCGGACAGATGCTGCAGGCAGGCGACGTCCATCTGTGCGTGCCGCATCAGCGCACCGCCCGCATCCAGGAAGTGCACCTGCTGATCATCCATTGCCTGTGCGACGGCATCGATGCGACGCTGCTTGGCGAACAGGATTGAACCGCGATTGCCGGCCCGGTGGTCCGGCGCATGGAGAACCCGCAATGAGCAGAACCACAGCATCATCGAACCCCGTCCAGACCTCTTCGCGAGCGCCGGCGCGCACAGTTTCCAGCCGGCTGATGCTGGCAGGCGTGCTTGCCGCCGCGGTGCTGCAGGCCGGCTGCGCCGCAGTGGCAGTGACCGGCATCTCGATGGGCGCGCTATCGATCGCCGATCGGCGCACCGTCGGCACCCAGACCGAAGATCAGGGCATCGAGTTCAAGGCGATGCAGCATCTGAGCAAGCTCGATCCGATGGCCAATGTCAGCGCGACCAGCTTCAACCGCAAGCTGCTGCTGACCGGCCAGGTGCCTGACGACAAGACGCGTCGCGAGGCCGCCGCGATCGCCACTCGCATCGAGCAGGTTCGCAATGTGCACAACGAACTGGCGGTTGGGTTCAAGGCGACGGTCGCCACGCAGGCCAAGGATTCGTCGATCACCGCGCAGGTCAAGGCTCGCCTGTTCGACGCCAAGGATCTTCAGGCCAACACCATCAAGGTCATCACCGAGAGCGGCGTCGTCTACCTGATGGGCATCGTCACGCGTGCCGAGGGTGACCATGCAGCCAAGCTCGCCAGCCTGGTGTCCGGCGTACGGCGTGTGGTGACGGTGTTCGAATACGTGTCGCCCGACGAGCTCGCGCGCATCGAGCGCGCCGCGCGCGAGTCTTCGCAGAAGTGACTGGCCGGCGGTCGCCGGCGATGTGCCTGCGACGAGACGCTTGCCTGACGCGCGGGCCCGCTCAGGCGTCCGGGTATTCGGACACTTCCACCAGGTTGCCGTCCGGATCGCGAAAGTAGACTGAGCGCAGTGCACCGAGCGCTCCGCGACGCGCGACCGGTCCGGCCTCGATCGCGATCTGCTCGCGCTGCAGATGGGCGATCACATCGTCAAGCGGCACCGCCGCAATCAGGCAGAAATCTCCCGAGCCAAAGGTGGGCACCCGCGCCTTGGTCGGTGTTTCAGTCGCGCGGTCCTGCAAGTTGATCTTCTGGCTGCCGAACAGCAGCGCATGGCGTGGCTGTCCTTCCGGGCCGCGAAAGAACTCGCGGCGCATGCCCAGCGCCCGTTCGTAGAAGCGGGTGCTTGCTTCGATGTCGGTCACCGTCAGCACCAGGTGGTCGACACGATCGATCAGTGCGGGAGTCGTCATCGTCATTCGGGCTCGACGCCGAGCGCGACCAGAAAACGCGAGACCATGTTGTAGGCGGCGATCACCGCGACCAGTTCAACGGTCTGCTGCTCCGACAAGCAGGCGCGTACCTGCGCGAAGGTGGCGTCACTGACCTGCACGTTGCGGGTCATCTCGAAGGTCAGTGCGATCGCCGCTCTTTCCGCGTCGTCGAACAGTTGCGTATTGCGCATCGCGGCCTGCGGGTCGCGCATCGCGTCGATCTGGGCCTGAGTGCCGCCGGCCTTGATGAACACCGGCGCGTGCTGAATGAACTCATATTCGGCGCCGTTGAGCACCGCAACCACGCACATGCCGATCTCGCGCAGCTTTGCGTCCAGCGTCAGCGCATTGCGCACCGCGCCCAGATAGGTGTTCCAGCCGGCGGCCAGCGCCGGGCTGCGTAGCAGCATCCGGTCCAGGTTCAGCAGCGTGCCGCCGCGCCGCTTGCGGATCGCATCGACGATCTCGGCCGGTTCGGCGATATCGGTTGGTACGTAAGGAATGCGGGACATCAGGACTGCTCCTCGTGGTGTGTTCAGCTGACCCATCCGCCTGCGAACGGAATGCTCTGGCCGACGAAAAAATCGACTTCGCTGCTGGCCAGGAACACCGCGAACAGCGCGTCCTCATGCGCGCTCGCCAGCCGACCGGCCGGAACCTCGCGCTTCAGACGCTCCTGAAATGCCGGCAGTGCCTGCACCTCAGGGCCGTAGTACATCGGATTCTCAACGAAATTCTGCGCGATCAGGTTCACGCGCACCTTGTGCGGCGCGACCTCCGCGCCGACCGCGCGCACATACGAAACCTGCGCGCCGCGCGCGGCGCTGTATGCCGAGGTGCGCTTTTGGCCGCGAAACGCGGTCGCACTGCCCATCACAACGACCTTGCCGGCCTGCCGCTCGATCATCTGCGGCAGCACGCCGCGCATCAGCCCGGGCAGCGGGTCGACGATATGCGCGAACACGTTGCGCCATTCGGCATCGCTGACCTCGGTGGCGCGAGTCGACGGTGCCGGCACGCCCAGATTTGCGATCAGTACATCCACAGGACCGGCCTCGCGCACCGCCGTCTCGGCGATCGCGCCGCCATTCATCACGCGCCGGTCGGCGATCACCTGCGCGCCATGCGCGGTGAACACCTCGCACAGCACCGGGCCCATGAAGTCATCTGCCTGCGTGATGAGCACACGCTTGCCATTCAGGCTGTCGCCGATCCTGTTCATCTGCTGCCTCCATTGGCGTGTTCCGCCGGCCGCGATTCTAAGCGATGGCTGCTGTGGCAGACTTGCCGGATGAGCAAAGCCCAGTCCGCAGCCGGTACCCCGGTTTACCTGATTTCGCCGTCCAGCGCGATCGCGGCCGACGCGCCGCTTGAGCTGGCGCTGGCGAACCTGCAGGCCGCCGGCTTCGCGCCCAGGCTCGATCGGGCCGCGCGCAAGGTGCGCCAGCGCTTTGCCGGCAGCGATGCCGAGCGGGCCGGCGCATTCGCCCGGGCGGCCGCGCAGCCCGCGCGCATCGTGATGATCACCCGCGGCGGTTACGGTCTGACGCGCATCCTGCCGATGCTCGATTACGAGGCGCTCGCGGCCAGCGGCAAACAGTGGGTCGGACTGTCGGACTTCACCGCATTTCACCTGGCGATGCTCGCGCGCGCCGGCGCCGCCACTTGGGCTGGTCCGGCGCTGCTTGATGATTTCGTCATGCCGGATGGCGGGGCGCTCGACGAGGTTACGGTCGACGGTTTTCGCGAGGCGATGGACGGTCTGCTCGAGGCGGTCGGTTTCAGGTGCTCCGGCCCGTCCGGCGTCGAGGCGCGTGGCACGCTGTGGGGCGGTAACCTGAGCATCGTGTGCAACCTGCTCGGGACGCCCTGGTTTCCGCAGGTTGATGGCGGCATCCTGTTCCTGGAGGATGTCAACGAGCATCCGTACCGGGTCGAACGGATGCTCTCGCAATTGCTGCATGCCGGCGTACTCGACAAGCAGGCGGCGATCCTGCTCGGCCACTTCAATCGCTACCGGCTCGCCGACGCCGATCGCGGTTTCGACATGCCAAGCGTCGTGCGCTGGCTGCGCGCGAACACAGGCACCCCGGTGATCACCGGTCTGCCGTTCGGCCATGCGAGTCCGAAACTGACGCTGCCACATGGCGCGACAGTGGCGCTGGCCACCGAGGGTCGCACCTGCTACCTGGTGCTCGATGAGCATCATCATCACGCAGACGATCATCATCGACATTCCCATGACGCCGGCTGACCCAGCCCGGCTACTGCACTGCACCTTGCCATGACCGACACTGCCCGTCCGCTGTGGACCCCGAGCGCCGAGCGCGTTGCCAACTCGGGCCTGACCCGCTACCTGAACTGGCTTGCCGACACCCACGGTCGGCGCTTTGATGACTACGAGTCGCTGTGGCAGTGGTCGGTGGACGATCAGGAAGGCTTTTGGGCCAGCCTGTGGGATTTCCTCGGTGTGCGCGCGCACAGTGGCTATCAGCAGGTGAGCGGCCAAGCCGGGATGCCCGGCGCCCAGTGGTTCCCGGGGTCGACGCTGAACTTCGCCGAACATCTGCTCGCGCATGCGCATCATCCGGATGCGCACAGCAAGCCGGCGATCGTGTTTCGCAGCGAGATCGTGCCCAGGCAGGAAGTTGCCTGGTCACAGCTCGCGGCCGACACCGGCGCGCTGACCGCGACGCTCGAGCGGCTCGGACTGGAGGTGGGCGATCGTGCGGTCGCCTACATGCCGAACATCCCGCAGACCGTGGTCGCGATGCTGGCCACCACCAGCATCGGCGCGATCTGGTCATCCTCGTCGCCTGACATGGGCCCGGTCAGCGTGCTCGATCGCTTCCGCCAGATCGAGCCAAAGGTGCTGTATGCGGTCGACGGCTATCGCTACGGCGGCAAGGATTTCGACCGGTTGCCCACGGTGCGCGAACTGGTTCGCCAGTTGCCGACCGTGCACACCGTGGTGCTGGTGCCTTACCTGAACCCCGGCGCATCGCTCGAGGATCTGGACGCCGGCCCGGACGCGCAGGGCAACCCGCGTCAGGTGCGCGTGGTGCGCTGGAGCGAAGCGCTCGCCCAGCCGGCCGCACCGCGATTTGCGTCGCTGCCATTCGAGCATCCGCTGTGGATCGTCTACTCGTCCGGCACCACCGGCATGCCCAAGCCGATCGTGCATGGGCACGGCGGCACGACCCTGGAAAATCTCAAGGGCAACGTGATTGCCCGCGACTTGTCTGAGCGAGATCGTTTCTTCTGGTTCTCGTCGACCAGCTGGATCATGTGGAACCTGTGGGTCGGGACGCTTTCGGTCGGCTGCACCGCGCTACAGTTCGATGGCAATCCGGGTCATCCGGACCTGAGCACCTTGTGGCGTTTCGCCGAGCAGGAGCGCGCCACCTTCTTTGGCATCAGTCCGGCATTCATCGCGCTGAACATCAAGGCCGGTATGAAGCCGCGCGAGCAGTTCGACCTGTCGGCGCTTCGCACCATCGGCTCCACCGGCTCACCGCTGACCGAGGACGCCTATCGCTGGATCTATGAGCAGGTGCATCCGGATGTCCTGCTCGCGTCCATCTCTGGCGGCACCGACCCGGGCACCGCGTTTCTCGACTCCTGTCCGAACCTGCCGATCTACGCCGGCGAGATGCAGTGTCGTGGTCTGGGCTCGGCGGTCTATTCATACGACGATGCCGGTCATCCGCAGATGGAGGCGGTCGGTGAGCTGGTCTGCGCCAAGTCCATGCCGTCGATGCCGCTGTACTTCTGGAACGATGACGGCGGGCGGCGCTACTTCGAGAGCTACTTCGATACCTTCCCGGGTCCGCCGAACGTCTGGCGTCATGGCGACTGGCTCAAGCTGATCCGTCGTCCGGAGTCGATCACCGGCGTCATCTACGGTCGCTCCGACTCAACGATCAACCGGCACGGCATCCGGATGGGCACCAGCGAGCTGTACCGGGTCGTCGAGGAATTCGATGAGGTCGCCGACTCACTGGTCGTCGATCTGGAATACCTGGGCCGTGACTCGTACATGGCGCTGTTCGTCGTGTTGCGTGAGCCGGGCAGCGGCGCGGCTGGCGTCGGCTCGAAGGGGTCGGCGCTGCAAGGCGCTCAGGCCGGGGCATCAGCGAGCGCCAACGCAGCGCCGGGTGCTGGTGCGCTCGGCGCGAGCGCTGCCGACACCGGTGTGAGCCTTGCGCTCAAGAAGGCATTGCTTGATGCGATTCGCACCAAGCTCTCGTCGCGTCATGTGCCCAATGATGTATTCGCGATTCCCGAGGTGCCACGCACGATTTCTGGCAAGAAGATGGAGGTGCCGGTCAAAAAGATCCTCCTCGGTCAGCCGGTTGAAAAGTCGGTGAACCGCGACTCGATGGCCAACCCGGGCAGCATCGACTGGTTCGTCGGGTTTGCGGCCGGGCGTGGCGTTTGAATGCCGCGTCGCGCATGACCGGGACGCCGGAGCTTGGGGCCGGGCGCAGGCGCTGATCCGGTTGGCATGATTACGCACGACCTGGCTGGAACGCGACGCTGAGCGCAGGCTTTTCGCGATCCGTTCCGAATGGCATGATCACCGAGCCGCCGCGGCCGTGTCGCCGCTGGTGGTTCGAGGGCTTCGTGCAGATTGCGCGACGGCCATGATCTGAACTGATCGATCGCGGGAGATCCGATGTCCTCTGGCAATGAGCGCAGCGTGCAGCCGCTGTGCAACCTGGAGCGCCTGGCGCGCGTGATGCATGAGCGCGGGCTCGATGGGCTGGTGCTGACCCAGCCCTACGATGTGTATTACATGAGTGGCTTCAACGCCACCGCGCACAAGGGCGACGAGCCACGGCCCTACGCGTTCGTGATCTCGCGTGCCGCGCTGCGCGAACCGGTGCTGATCGTCGCCGACTACTACCTGGGCAACTTCCTGACCGCGCCGATCTGGGTGCAGGACATCCGGCCGTTTCGCGCGGTGATGATGCCGCTTGATGTGCCGCCCGCGCGCCAAGACATTGACCGGTTCATCCCGGCCACCGGCGAGGGGGTCGGTTGGGTCGAGCGCGCACGCGCGAATTTTGCGTTCGACATGAAGTCTTGCGTGCTCGGCGCGATCCGTGACCTGGGCCTGGACGGCAAGCGG
>Ga0255214_1000386_pt1 | contig 11204 bp, 10 predicted proteins | sample Miss_Law_RepB_8d_FD_189951 | JGI IMG/M metagenome (GOLD analysis project Ga0255214, IMG submission 189951) | Freshwater microbial communities from Mississippi River, Louisiana, United States - Miss_Law_RepB_8d | ecosystem: Environmental > Aquatic > Freshwater > River | place: USA: Louisiana... | reverse complement strand
CATCAATCCGAGCAGCAAGGCGCCGCCGGGCAGCAATCGGGAGTGCTGGGATCGCGGCGGGCGGCGCATCAAATCAGGTTCACCGGGTTGTGCCTCGAAGACCAGCGAGCACGACGGGTCGATGACCAGTTCAAGAAAGGCGACATGGATTGGCAGCAGCAGCAGTGGCCAGCTTGGATGAAACACCGGCAACATGGACAGCCCGATGATCGGGATGTGGACCGCAACAATGAAAATGCCCGCCTTGCGGATGTTGTCGTAGATGCGTCGACCCATGCGCACTGCGCTCACGATCGACGCGAATGCGTCGTCCATCAACACCAGCGATGCGGCCTCGCGGGCGACGTCCGTGCCGCGCTCGCCCATCGCGATCCCGATGTGCGCCGCCTTCAGCGCCGGGGCGTCGTTGACGCCGTCGCCGGTCATCGCGACCACTTCGCCGTTCGCCTTCAGCGCGTTCACGATACGCAGCTTTTGCTCGGGGATGACTCGCGCAAAAATTCCCGTTGTGCCGGCCAGCCGGGCAAGCTCGCCGTCGTCCATGGCGGCCAGCTGCTTACCGGTGATGAGTTGCAGCGGCTCTGGCAGGCCGGCCTGCGCGGCGATCGCCCTGGCGGTGGCCGGATAGTCGCCGGTGATCATGATGACCCGGATTCCGGCTTCCCGGCACTCGGCGATCGCACCCGGTACCTCCGAGCGTAGCGGATCGGCGAAGCCGACGAGGCCGACATATTGCAGTTCGAGCTCCAGTTGTGTTGCGGGAGGGACTTGGGTGTCGAGCCGGCCGTGGGCAACCGCCAGAACCCGGTATCCGCGTACGGCAAGTTCGCTGACCTGTTGATCCAACTGCCGGGCCTGCTCCTCGGGCATTCGGCACAGACGGGCGATCGCTTCAGGTGCGCCCTTGCTGGCGGCCATCAGGGCGCCATCTTCGGGATTTCTCCACAGCTGGGTGACCGCGGGCAACTCCGAGCTGAGACCGTATTCATGAACCGGCGCCAGAGCGCTTTGCGCGACGAGGATTCGCTGGCTTGCAGCGGCATCATGAAGAGCCCTGTCCATCGGGTCGCCCGGGACCGCCGGGCAGGCACGTGCGGCGATTTGCAGCAGTTGTTTTGCGTCGCGAGGCAAGGGCTCCGAGAGTGGCGCTGGCGCGGCGCCATTCTTGCAGGCAAGCACCTCGACGCTCATGCGGTTGTGCGTCAGTGTTCCTGTCTTGTCGACGCACAACACTGTGGCAGCGCCGAGGGCTTCGATGACTGGCATTCGTCGTGTCAGCACCTTGTACCGGGACATCCGCCAGGCGCCAAGAGCAAGAAAGACGGTCAGTACGACCGGGAACTCCTCCGGTAACGCGGACATCGCCATCGTGATGCCAGCCAGGCCTCCCTGGTGCCAGGCTTCGAAGTCGCCGCCTCGGGTCAGCGCATACGCAATCGCCACCATCACACTGGCCGCCAGACCGATGAGCGCGAAGATGCGAACCATGCGGCCAGTCTCGATCTGCAGTGGCGTGCGTTCCTGACCGATTCGCGCGAGGCTTGCGCCGATGCGGCCAAGCTCTGTCCGCGCCCCGGTGCGGACTACCTGTGCGACTCCTTGGCCGGCGCTCACCAGTGTGCCGGCAAAAAGCGAGGACGGATCCTCGCTGCCCGGCTGGGCGATCTGGTCGGCATCGGGATGCGCGCGCTTGGCGACCGGCATCGACTCCCCGGAGAGCAGCGACTCGTCAACCATCAGCCGGGTACCGCTGCGCAGCAGCGCATCGGCAGCAATCCGGTCCCCCTCGGCGACGACCAGGAGATCACCGACCACCACCTCGCGTCCCGGTATGCGCTGAACCTTGCCATCGCGCAGCACCAGGGCGCGGGGGCTTGACAGGTCTCGCAAGGCATCCAGCGCGCGCTCGGTACGCCACTCCTGCACGACCGTGATCATGATCACGACCAGCACCGCGCTCGACAGGAACAGCGCATCGCGCAGTTCGCCGACGACCAGATACAGAAATCCTGCGGCGATCAGCAGCAGGAACATCGGTTCGCGAAGCACCTCGAGAACCGTCGCGCCCAGGGTGTGCCGGTGACGAGCACCCAGCTCGTTCGGGCCATCGGCGGCAAACCGATTCGCCGCTTCGCGTGCAGACAGACCAGTCAGCGTTCCGGGCCGCGATGCGGCTTGCGCTGCCGCGAGGGACGTTGGACCGGCTGAAGTGGCTGGCGGGGGTTTTGATACGCTCACATTAGAAATTATCCCCCCGCTGCGCGCATGTGCGTGGATCGATCCTTAGCGCGATTCTCCGAGCGCGGTGAGCAGGCGGGATTTTCGGGCGATCGCATCACCAACCAGTGCGAAGCCGAGCAGACGGCCATCGGCACTCAGACAATGTGACTCGATGCCCGACTCGCTTGTCGTGTGCTGCCACCGTGGCTCGAGCGTCGCAGGCGGCGGAACTGCGACCACCGGGGCTACCGGCGTCTTGACCACGACCGGCATCGGCGGAAAGCGCACGTGGACATTGCTGCCGACGAGTTGTGCCGCGATCGTGCGTGCTGCATGCATGATTGGCATGACATAGGGCAGCACCACGCCTTCGTACTCGGCGCCGTCGCCAAGCGCAAATATCTGTTGATCGCTAGTGCGCAGGCTGGCATCGACACAAATACCGCGACTGGTGACCAGGCCTGCGTTGCGGGCCAGGTCGGTTCGTGGCCGAAGTCCGATGGCTGATAGCACCAGACCGGCGTTGAGCGACTGGTGGTCGGACAGCCGCAGCCGGAGTTGCCCGCGATCGCGCTCAACGCTCAGGGCGCTCTTTTTCAGATGAAAACGCACGCCGGCGCGTTCCAGGCTGCGTTGAAGCAGCGCGGCGGCCGGCTCCGGCACAAGCCGGCCGAGCACTTGCGGTCCGGGATCGACGATCTCCACGGTGTGGCCGGCTTGCGCGAGGTCATTGGCGAACTCGCATCCGATCAGGCCGGCTCCGAGGATGACGACCGGCGCAGCGTGTGCGAGCCGTTCGCGAAAGAGTGCATAGTCGTCCAGGTCGTTGACCGACAGCACGTCCCCGGCCGCGTCCCCGTCGAGCGCGACGCGGATCGGTTCCGCGCCAGTTGCCAGCACCAGTTGCCCGTATTCGATTGCCCCTTCGCTGGTGTGCACAACACGCCTGTCGCGATCGATTGAGAGCGCAGCCGTGTGGGCGTGCAGTCGAACCGCGCTCTGTTGCGCCATCTGTGCGGCCGGCGTGTTGACCAGCTGCGCGGCGCTCTTTCCGGCGGCGAGCGCGTTCGACAGCATCGGCTTGCTGTAATAGTGGCCGGCATCACGGGTCACGATGCGCAACTCACGCGTTTTGTCGAGTTTGCGCAGTTCGCGGGCGACGGTCCAGGCGGCCAGACCGGAGCCCACGATCACCACCGGAAGTCTTGCGTCGGTCATCGCGGGTATTCCTCGTTTGTTGCCTCGCGGCGTTCAGGCGAGCTCGACCATCTCGAAGTCGGCCTTGGCGACACCGCAGTCCGGACACTCCCAATCGGTGGGGATGTCCTCAAGGCGGGTACCGGGTGCGATGCCGTCCTCAGGAATGCCTTGGGTTTCGTCGTAGATGAATCCGCACACGATGCATTGCCAGGTTTTCATGATCTTCTCCATGGAAATTGGGATAGGCTTGGGGGCTTGGGATTGGGCAGGGCCCGCTCAGGCAGCAAGCGCATTCAGCGCTTTCTGGTAGTGGTTCGCGTGACGCTCTTCGACCTTGGCGAGCGCCGCGAACCGCTTGGCTGCCTTTTCGAGCACCAGCTTGAAACGCTCAGCGTGCTCGCGCGATTCGGCAATCTGCTCATCGATCTTGGCGACGGCGGCCGCGTCACCTTCGGCGATCGCGGTCTTTCGAAAGCCCGGGTACATCTCGCTGTACTCGTAGGTTTCGCCCTCGATTGCGATCTGAAGCGCACGGGCAGGCGTGAGTTCAGCGGCCGGGTACAGCAAATCGAGATGACCGAATGCGTGCATCACTTCCTGTTCGGCGGTCTGCTCGAAGATGCGTGCGGTGTCCTCGTCGCCCGCCAGGCGGGCCAGCTTGGCGAAGTAGCGGTACTTGATGTGCGCCATCGATTCGCCGGCAAACGCGGCTTCGAGGTTCTGGAGTGTCTTGATTTCGGGGCGTGCCATGTTCATGTCCTCATGCAAGTGGTGTTGTGCTGACGAACTGCATTCTGGGTGTCGCAAATCAATCGGTCCAACAAATAAAAATGTTTATTACAATCATAAAAATCGATTACTAAACATGGGCTCACCCCCGATCGTTTCGCATTGCACGGCGACGCGGCTCTCGCACCCCAGCGGCGTGCTGCGCGAGACGGTGCCTAGGAACCACCAATGGCTTATCTTCCTTCGCTGCGTCAGCTCCAATATCTGAGTGCGCTGGCTGATCACTTGAACTTCACCAAGGCAGCGCAGGCCTGTTTTGTCGGGCAGTCCACGTTGAGCGCAGGCCTGAAGGAGCTCGAGACAATGCTCGGCGTGCAATTGGTCGAGCGTGACCGCCAGAACGTCGTGTTGACCGATATCGGAAATCAGGTGCTTGAGCGGGCGCGGCAACTGTTGACCCAAGCGGCCGACCTGGTCGAGTGCGCCGCCCAGGCGGCACAGCCGATGACTGGCAGCCTGCGTCTGGGCGTCATTCCCACGATCGCACCGTTCGTGCTGCCGCGATCGATGCCCTTGCTGCGTGCGCGCATACCCGACATGAAAGTGTCATTACGCGAAGATCTGACCGCGCATCTGGTCGATCGGCTCCTGCGCCATGAAATCGACATGGCGTTGATTGCCTTGCCCTACGAGCTCCCCGCAGTTCGCGCGCGCGTGCTCTATGCCGACGAGTTTTGGCTGGTCGCCAACGACGGGGATCCGGCGCTCAAGGGGCGCACGATCACGGCGACCGGAGGCTGGAGCGATCGGCTCTTGCTGCTCGAAGAAGGACACTGTCTGCGCGAGCATTCGCTGCGAGCCTGTGGCCGCGCCGAAGTGGCCAGCTCTGAAGGGCTGGAGGCGACCAGCCTGCTGACCTTGTTGCAGATGGTCGAGTCCGGATTGGGGCTGGCCTTGCTGCCCGAGATGGCGATCAAGAGCGGCATTCTGAACCACAGCACACTGGTGGGACGCCCGCTGGCTGCGCCGGCACCCCGGCGCCAGATCGCATTGGTTACGCGTAACTCATTTGCTCGCATCGAGGTATTCAATGCGATCGCTGACCTGCTGCTCGAGACCGGGCCGAAGGGCAAGCAAGGGCTCGCCGTGCGCGCGAAGCGGCGCGCCGCGCCGTCATGATATCCATCGGCCCCCGAGGGCAAAGGCGCTAAGCGCCTAGTTCGCGCTGATCTTGCGCTCGACGATCACTTTTGCCCAGGTCTTTGATTCAGTGGCGATGAATGCCTCCAGCTCGTCGCGCGAACTTGGTGCGGGCAACAAGCCAGCCCGCGTCAGTTCTTGTGCGACCGACGGGGTCTGCAGGGCCTTGATCAGTTCCTTGTTCCAGCGATCGAGCACCGGCGCAGGTGTCTTGCCTGGTGCGACGAATGCGTACCAATTCGTGGCGGTGAAACCGCGAAGTCCGGCTTCGTCGAGCGTCGGCAGGTCCGGAAGAAACGGTGCGCGCTTCAGTCCAGTGGTGGCCAGCGCCAGCAGCTTGCCATTTGCGATGTGCGGTCCGGCAGTGTTCATCGTTGCAAAGTAGATGGAGATCCTGCCCGCGAGCAGATCGACCATCGCCGGAGCGCCGCCCTTGAACGGCACATGGATGATGTCGACTGCGGCCATCTCGCTGAATAACTCCCCGGCCAGATGCGAGGCCGATCCGACACCGGTCGATCCGTAGGTGAGTTTGCCTGGTTCGCGCTTGGCCAGTGCGATCAGCTCGGCCATATTCGTGACTCCCAGTGACGGAGGCACCACGAGCACGTTCGGAAAGTTCATCCCCATGGTTAGCGGTGCCAGGTCCTTTTGGGGGTCGTAGCCAACCTTGACCAAGTGAGGGGCAATCGACAGCGGGCCAACCGACCCCAGCAGGATCACGGAGCCATCGGCCGGCGCTCGTGAAACATACTGATGGGCGATATTGCCCCCTGCGCCAGGTTTGTTTTCGACGACGACGCTGACGCCAATATTTTCGGTCAGTTGCTTGGCGACGACCCTGGCGGCGTGGTCGGCTGCGCCCCCAGCCGCAAACCCAACGACGATCGACAGCGGCTTGTTCGGCAGATCCTGGGAATGCGCTGCCAGCGGGATGAGCATCGCCGCACATGCGGCAATCAGGTGCTTTATCTTCATTGTGCTGATCATTTGTGCCTCTTGGATTTTGTAGTCCTGACCTGACGGACCTCGTTCAGGCGGGCTTGTATCCTAGCTCGCCGTCGTGGGCCAGCAGATTTTTGCCGGGACCATGCCGAGTCCGGTTGAGCTCCGCCGGTGGTATTTGCGCAACGCCGGATGATGTCGTCCGTGTAAAAGCGGGATGGTATCTCAGGCTGCGGCGCACTCGATTGTCAAGAAAGTCGCTTCAGCCCTTAGAATCTGCCGCATGCTGCACATCCTTCCAGCCCGAATGCCGCACGAAGTGCCTCTCGTGCGAGAACTTTTTCGTGAGTATCTCGAAGAGATCGGCATCGATCTGGAGTTCCAGGGTTTTGACGAGGAAGTGGCCTCGCTGCCGGGCAAGTATGCACCGCCAACGGGACGCTTGCTGCTTGGCTGGGACGATCAGAGTGTGCTGGGCTGCGTTGCGTTGCGCGAGATTGATTCCCAGGCCTGTGAAATCAAGCGCCTGTACGTCAGGCCCAGAGCCCGCGCCCGCCATCTGGGGCGAGCGCTCGCAGAGCGAGTTCTGCATGAGGCTCGTGTTGCGGGTTACACCCGGGTGTGTCTCGACACCTTGCCAGGAATGGTTGCCGCCAGGCGGCTTTACGCATCCCTGGGCTTTGTAACGATCGAGCCGTACGTGTTCAATCCGTTGGACGGCGCAATCTTCCTGGGACGGGAGCTCTGATCGCCCCGTCGGTCCTCTCGCAGGCTGCTGATCCGAACTTCAGGACAATTCGGCGCGCACGATCCGCGCCCCCTCGGCGAGCGCCTTGAGCTTGCCGAATGCGGTGGACCTCGGCATGTATTTCATGCCGCAGTCTGGCGCCGGCACGAGATTTTCCGGAGCCACGTATTTCAGACCGGCCCGGATTCGTTCGGCGACCACCTCGGGTGACTCGATCTTCGGATCTCCCAGATCAAGGACGCCCAGCATGATCTTCTTGCCGGCCAGGTCGCTCAGCACGCCAAGGTCGAGCCTGGGCTGCGCGGCCTCGATCGAGATCTGCGAGACGCGGGTATCGGCCAAACCCGGCAGGAACGAGTAGCCGGTCGGTTTCTGACCCGGCACGACTGCCGCGTACCCAAAGCACAGATGTACGACCGTGGTGACCGTAATGCCCTCGAGGGCACGATTGATTGCCTTCACCGCATAGCGCCTGGCGGCTTCCGGATCGTTGCGTAGCCAGGGTTCGTCGAGCTGGATCACGTCGGCGCCCGCAGCCTGCAGCTCGAGCGCCTCGGCGTTGACTGCGGCGGCCAGATCCATCGCCATTTCCTCGTCATCCTTGTAGAACTCGTTCTTGGCCTGCTGAGCCATCGTGAACGGTCCGGGCAAGGTGATCTTGGCCGCGTGGCCGGTGTTTTCGCGAAGGAACTGCATGTCGCGCAGTTCGACCGGTCCGCGTCGTTGCAGTCGCGCCACCACCCGCGGAACCAGGGTATCCAGACCGGCGCGTGAACGGACGATGCCTGGATTGTCGTTATCCATGCCCTCGAGAGCGGTTGCAAACCGGTTGGAATAGCTCTCGCGGCGCATTTCTCCGTCGGTGATGATGTCGATACCGGCGCGCTCCATGTCGCGGATCGCAAGCAGGGTCGCGTCGTCCTGCGCCTGTTCAAGAAACTCGTCGGCAACTCGCCAAAGTTCGCGCACTCGGGTGCGTGGCACCATTTTGGAGAGCAGCTGGCGGTTGATCAGCCAGTCGGGTTGAGGATAGCTACCCACGACGGTGGTCGGCAGCAAGTGAGTCGGCATCGGCATGATGTGTTCCGTATTTAGGTAGAAACAGGCTGATAGGGGCTGACAGGCGGCCTGGTGTCAGGCCGCCGAGACGTTTGTAGTGGGGCTGCTGCTTGCCCCGCGCATCGCGATCGTTGAACGACCGGCGGGCTGCCAGGACAACAGACGGCGTTCCAGCTTGCGCGTCGCGATGTCGTACGCGATCGACAGCAGCAGGATCATCAGCAGCGCAGCGAACACCCGCGGGCTGTCGAGGATCGTGCGGTTGAGCGTGACCAGATAGCCGATCCCGGCGGCCGCGGTCAGCATTTCGGCCACGACAACGCCGATGATTGCCAATGCCCCGCCGAGTCGCAGCCCGGTGAACACGGTTGGCAGCGAGGCCGGAATGATCACTCGCGTCACCTGCTGGCTCAGCGTGGCGCCCATGCTGCGAGCGGCGACCAGATACTGTGGGTCGATTGTGCGGATCCCGGCGGCGGTCGACAGCATCACCGGGAAAAATGCATAGATGCCGGCAAATGCGATTTTGGATTCCGGCCCGACGCCAAACCAGGCGGTGAAAACCGGGTACAGGATCACGATCGGCACCGCGTAAAGACTCGAAAAGATCGGCATCAGCAGGACGCGCAGACGTGCGAGGCCACCAACGATCGCGCCGAGAGCAATGCCGCCACCGCAGGCGATCAGCATCGAGATCGCGACCTCGCCGAGCGTGATGAGCAGGGCCGATCCGTAGATGCTCCAGTCGGAGCCGAGCACCAGTAGCGTCTTTGATAGTGACGGCAGGAACAGCTCCGGTAGCCATCCTGCACGCGGGACCAGTTCCCAGGCAAGTAGCGTCGCCACCAGCATCGCCCAGCGTACCCGCTGCGGTGAGGGTAGCCGAGACGGCTTCATCAGTGAGCGCTCCGAATCTGCTGCCAGATACGTTCGCGCAGCCCGCCGAACTTGTCGGTCGCCATCATCTCGTAGGTTCGCGGTCGCGGCAGGTCGATTGCAATCCGATCGATGATGCGGCCCGGACGCGCCGACATCACAAGCACCTCGTCGGCCAGGTAGACCGCCTCGGTCAGGCTGTGGGTGATAAAGACCACGGTCTTGGATGTCGTGGACCAGATCCGAAGCAACTCATGTCCCATCGTCATCCGTGTCTGTTCATCGAGTGCGGCAAATGGCTCGTCCATCAGCAGCACCGGCGGGTCCTGGACCAGTCCGCGCGCGATCGACACGCGCTGCTTCATACCGCCTGACAACTCGTGCGGATAGCGATCTGCAAAGCCTTCGAGGCCGACCAGCGCGAGCATTTGCAGGGCTCGCTCACGGCGCTCGGTCTTCGGGTCGTTGCGCAGGCTCAGCGGAAATTCGACATTCTGGACCGCGGTCAGCCACGGATACAGGCTCGCCTCCTGAAAGACCACGCCGACCCGCTTCGGATCGGGCTGCGGAATCGGTGCTCCGTGACAGAGCAGTTCGCCAGAGGTTTGTGCCCGCAGGCCCGCCATCATCATCAGTAGCGATGTTTTACCGCAACCGCTCGGGCCAACGATGACGGTGAACTTGCCCGGCGCGACATGCATCGAGATGTCCTCGAGCGCCTTGACCTGGCCGTTAACCCCGTCATAGACATGGCTCAGGTCGCGCACCTCAATGGCACCCGGCTTCGAGCCGGAGGTGTCGCCTAGGTCCGCCAGTTGCTGCATCTTTCCTCCAGCCATCGGACTGACTCGTTGAACAGGATTGCGATCGCCGAGAGCAATACGATGCCGGCGAACAGTTGTGGCATCTGGAAGTTCTCCCCCCAGCTTCCAATCAGATGTCCGATGCCGGTGCGCGAGGCGTACATCTCGGCAATCATCACACCGGTGAAATTGAAGATCATCGAGATCCGGATCGTCTCAAGCAGCATCGGCAGCATGCTCGGAATATAGACGCGCAGGATCAGCTGACGACGGGTGGCGCCGTAGGAGCGGGCCACCTCGATGTATTCATTCTTGACCGACTCCACACAGGCGGTCGCGCTCATCAACACCACAAACGTCGTCGTGAACGCTGCGTAGGCAACCTTTTGCGCGAATGTGATGCCGAACACAAGAATGAACATCGGCAGGAAGATCGATTTCGGGATGCTGAACACGTAAAAGAGCAAGGGTTTGAACACCGCCCCGAGATAAGGTTTCTCGGCGATCAGGACTCCCAGTAAGGTGCCGAGCGGAATCGCGATGATGAACGCGACAAGCACCTCGGCGCTGGTGACCGCGATCGCATCGTGAACCTTGGGACGCTGCAGCAGAGTCCACAGCGCTGACATGACCTCGCCGAACGGCGGCAGCAAGGCAGGATTGATCACTTCCCATCGAGGAAGCAGATCCCAGGCCAGCAAGACCGCCGCCAGTAGCGCGGCACGCGATAAGGCAAGACGGAGCCGCGTCAAGACACGGCCCCTTTCCAATGGGGCATCGGCACTTCGAGACCGGGCAAGGAGTTCAGGTCGTGGGAACCGGTTTGAACTTCGTGGTGAAGATCTCACTGGCTGGCGCAAGGTTCGTCATGCCGATCAGCACGCCCATCTCTAGCGCGCGTTCCATCCACTCGAGTTTGAACTCTCCGGTGGTCGAGAGTTTGACGATGTTTCCGTCGAGCTCGGCCGCGGCGATCGGATCTGGAATCTCATCGATCTCGGCGATCAGTTTGATTGCCTCAGCGCGGTTGGCAGGATTACGCAGAAAGGCGACACCGCCATATAGCGCGTTGAGGGTTTTCTGAAGCCCTTGCGGGTTGCCGGCGATGACTTTGTCATGCGCGATCCACGCGCCGGTCGAGTGCGCAGGCACTTGCTCGCCGAAATCACAGATTGACCGGGCTTGGTTGGCCTGGATCAATTTATACGTCAGCGGTGAGTAGAGCACCGTTGCATCGATGTTTCCACTCAACAGGTTGGGCACGAGACCGCCCCCGCCAAGGGGCACGCGCGTGAATCCAATTTTCTGGTCCGCCATTGCCCAGCGCGCAAGGATATCGGTACCAGAACCGGCCGAGGTAATGCCGACCTTCTTGCCAGCCAGGTCCTTTAGCGACTTGATCGGCGAGTCGGGCTTGACCACCA
>Ga0255214_1000378_pt1 | contig 11301 bp, 10 predicted proteins | sample Miss_Law_RepB_8d_FD_189951 | JGI IMG/M metagenome (GOLD analysis project Ga0255214, IMG submission 189951) | Freshwater microbial communities from Mississippi River, Louisiana, United States - Miss_Law_RepB_8d | ecosystem: Environmental > Aquatic > Freshwater > River | place: USA: Louisiana... | reverse complement strand
GGGCCCGTCGTAGAGCAGATTATGTTCGAGCGATGCGCGCACGACTCCAGCGGTATTTTCCGGTCTCAGCGTCAGTTCTTCACCGTTCAGCGCATCGGTGAACGAATACATTTCCTTCTCGACGATGTCGGTGACCTCGCCGATGCCGCGCACAAACAGGCGCGTGTGCTCGAGGATCGGGGTGCGGATGCGGCGATAGCCGTAACCGCGCATGCAGTCGCCAACGGCCTCTTCGAATCGCTGCCACAGGGCTTCATCGTCCGGCAGGATGTCATTCATCCCTCGAACGCCCTGAATTTTTTCCTGCCTGCTCATTGTGCGAGTTCCGTCACCAGACCGGCGCCATACCGGCGGCGTACATAATCATCGACGATCGCCTGGAACTCCTCGGCGATCCGCTCTCCCTTCAGCGTGACGGTGCGCTCACCGTCGACGAACACTGGTGCAACCGGTGCCTCATCGGCTCCTGGCAACGAGATTCCGATGTCGGCATGCTTGCTCTCGCCGGGCCCGTTAACCACGCACCCCATCACCGCAACCTGCATCGTCTCCACCCCCGGGTAGCTCGCGCGCCAATGCGGCATCTGCTCGCGAAGATACCGCTGGATCTTGTCGGCCAGTTCCTGGAAAAAGGTACTGCTGGTGCGACCACAACCAGGGCAGGCGACGACCATGGGTGCGAACGCGCGCAAGCCCATCGTCTGCAAAATTTCCTGCGCGACGATCACCTCGCGGGTTCGATCGCCATTGGGCTCGGGCGTGAGCGACACCCGGATGGTATCGCCGATTCCCTGCTGCAACAGAACCGCCAAAGCTGCGGTCGACGCCACGATGCCCTTGCTGCCCATTCCGGCCTCTGTGAGACCCAGGTGCAACGGATAGTCACAGCGAGCGGCAAGTTCACGATAGACCGCCACCAGGTCCTGCACACTGGATACCTTGGCAGACAAGATGATGCGCTCGGGCGCCATCCCGAGCTCGACTGCGCGCTGTGCGCTACCGATGGCTGAGGCGACCAGCGCCTCGCGCATCACGCTCGCGGCTTCCCAGGGACGGGTGCGGGCAGCATTCTGATCCATCAGACTGGCAAGCAGAGCCTGGTCAAGACTGCCCCAATTGACGCCGATGCGCACCGGTTTGTCCCAGCGACATGCGACTTCAATCATCTGAGCGAAGTTGTCTTCCCGTCGGGCTCCGCTGCCAACGTTACCCGGATTGATCCGGTACTTCGACAAGGCCTGCGCGCATTCGGGATACTGTGTTAGCAGCTTGTGCCCGTTGTAGTGGAAATCCCCGACCAGGGGCACATCCAGCCCCATACGGTCGAGCTGGTCGCGGATTGCCGGAACCGCCTGTGCAGCCTGCGGCGTATTGACTGTGATACGCACCAGCTCAGAGCCCGCCTGCGCGAGCGCCTTGACCTGGATAGCCGTTGCAATCGCATCGGCTGTGTCGGTGTTGGTCATCGACTGCACAACGATCGGCGCGTGCGAGCCGATCTGCACGATGCGCTCGCCCCAGCGCACTTCGGCCAGACGCGAGTCGCGGCGCGCGAGCGGCCCGACAGCCATTGCGCTGGCAGGCGTGCAGGACTGCAAATGATTGAGTTTCGTCAAAGCGGCACCTGTTACGACTGACTCAGGGCAATGTGAATCGCGCGACGGTGGATCGCGTATGCACAGTGAGATCGAAGGGCTCGCCGTTCAACTGCGCACTCACCGCATGCGCATTGCCGATGATCAGCGAAAGACCGCCGGCTGTGTTGATATCGCGCTCGGAACCAGGTGGCTGGATACCGGTCGCAAGGATCGCACCGTCCGCCGCTCGCACTTCGATCCAGCTCTCCGCCGAAAATTTCAGACGCAGGCGTGGCACGCTAGCGGGAGTTGCCCTCGTTTCGGCCACGGTCGGTCTCGATTCGGATCCGGCCAAGCCCACTTGCGCGCCCGCAGTCGTAGCCGGCTCTGCAGACGAGCCAGGTGCGCTCACGGCACCGCCCCGCCCCGGATTGCTCGACGGCATGCCCGCGCCGGGGATCGCAGCGACTGGCGCCCCTGCTGCGACCGACGACTCAGTGCCGTCCCCAGGCTTGATCGCTCCGAGCGTTGCGTCGGCACCAGCCGCGACCGGACCCGAGGGCTTTTCAAGCATGGGGGCAGCAGCGACGACCGTCGCAGAATTTACCGGTGCGGAACTCAAGCGAACGCCCGGACTGACATCGTCCCGGGAAAGCCATGACTGCATACCTTCCAGGCTGGCGCCCCCAAAAAACAGGGCGAGCGCAATCATCCCGACGATGCTGAGCAACAACCACGCGAAGCGGCTGCCGCTTCCGCCGCTACTAAAGCCGAGCATCGAACCAGAGCGCATCGGCTCGTCGAGCGACACCGCTGGTCGCAGGTCAGCAGGGGCCACCGACGACGGCAGGGTATCCACCAACGGGCTGACATCCACTTGCAGCAAACGCCCATAGGCACGCAAGACCGCTCGGATAAAGGCCAGACCCGGCAACGCTGCCCAGTCACCGGCCTCGAGGGCGAGCAATTGGCGAGGCGCGAGCTTGAGCTGCAGACAGATGTCGTCCGCACTCAGCCCCTGGCCCTCGCGGGCTGCGACTAATTCCTCGATGCTCGAGATTGCCTGTCTCACCTGCTTATTCATCCACGGATCGGGCGCGCAGCGCCGCCTTCAGTTCTGATATTGACCACGCGCGAGCCGGGCGGCCTCGAGCGAGGTCGGAAAACGCCGCTTGAGTTGCACGGCAAGACTGGCTTCGGCGTCCCGGTTACCCGCCAGTCGTTCAACACGCAACGCGAGCCACAGTGTCTGCGCGGTGGGCTCATAGCTCTTGACCAGGCGATCGGAAAACAGGTGCGCGCGTTCGACATTCTTTCGTTCGAGATAGAACTCGCCGAGGTTGTACATCGCCACCGCGTTGCTCGGATCGACCTGGAAGGAGCGCAACAGATATTCCTCGCCGGCTTTCTCGTCCCCCGCCCTCAACGCGCAAATTCCGGCGTTGTGATAGGGACGCGCCGGCGTTGGGTACAACGGATTCTTCAAGGCCTGCAGAAAATAGTCGATCGACTCTCGGGGGCGATCGCTCTGACACAAAAACCAGCCGTAATTGTTGTTCAGGTCACTATCATCAGAGGACAGTGCCAGACCCCGGCGAAAACTGGCCTCAGCCTGGGCGCGATCGCCGAGATCCATGTACACAAGGCCGAGCATGCCATGGGCGACCGCATACGAGGAGTCAATGCCGACCGCCTGACGCAGCTCCTGCAGCGCAACTGTGTAATTGCCCTGCTGATAATAATTTGCTGCCAACTCCACCCGAATCCGGGCGCGGCGGCGCGTGTCGGTTTCCTCAGCAGAATCGGGTAACGCCGCCCGGCCCGCACCGGCCGCCCCTGTTAGCCCAGCCCCACCAGAAACGCCGGCGCTACCCGGCGCAGCGCAAGCGCCAAGCAACCCGGCCAAAAGGGCCAGGGCGCACACAAGCGCGGCACCCGCGGAGCGGGAACGCCGGCCTGCCGGATCGCGACGCGTGGTCACCGCAACTCCACGACCGCCGGAATACGCGCGCTGCGCTCCTTTAGGCGGGTGCGATCCTGGACCTCACCGGCCAATTGTCCGCAGGCCGCATCGATATCATCGCCACGCGTCTTGCGCACCGTAGTGACAATACCCGCATCGATGAGGCGCTGCGCGAAACCCTTGACACGAGCATCGGTCGAGCGCCGCAACCCAGACTCGGGAAACGGATTGAATGGGATCAGGTTGAATTTGCTCGGAACCTCGCGGGTGAGATCGATCAGCGCGCGCGCATGCGCGTCGGAATCATTGACACCGTCAAGCATCACGTACTCGAAGGTAATGAAATCGCGTGGCGCCTTATCCAGATAGCGCTGGCACGCCTTCATCAACTCGGCGAGCGGATATTTCCGGTTGATCGGAACGAGCTGGTCGCGCAGCGCATCGTCCGGCGCGTGCAAAGAAACCGCCAGCGCAACCGGGCAATCGTCGCGCAGACGGTCGATCATCGGCACGACCCCAGAAGTGGACACCGTCACGCGTCGGCGCGACAGGCCATACGCGTTATCGTCCAGCATCAGACGCAGCGCCGACAGGGTTGCCGCATAGTTCTGCAGCGGCTCGCCCATACCCATGAACACCACGTTGCTGATTGGACGCACGGACTGCAGGCCCTCACCAGCGAGGCGTTCATCGGCATCCAGACGCATCACACTAGCACCGGCCTGCGATGCGCTGGCAATCAGCGCACGGTTTGCCAGCCAAAGCTGGCCGATGATTTCGTCAACGCCAAGATTGCGGCTGAAGCCCTGCTTGCCGGTGGAACAGAACCGGCAGTTGACCGCACAGCCGGCCTGGGTGGAGACACACAAGGTACCGCGATTGGACTCTGGAATGAACACGCACTCAACCGCATTGCCAGCGCCGACATCGAGCAACCACTTGCGGGTTCCGTCTGCCGACGTGTGGTCGCGGATCACCTCCGGTGCGCGAACGAAAGCCTGCTGCTTCAGGCGCTGCCTGAAATCCTTGGCTAGGTCGGACATCGTGTCGAAGTCGTCGCCCAGCCGCTGGTGAATCCAGCGCTGCAACTGGCGGGCACGAAACGGGCGCTCACCCCACTGAGCGCACAGGGCAGCCAGCGACTGTGCGTCCAGTCCGAGCAGATTGACCGCTTCTGACATTGATTCGATTTCGTCCACGACAGGCTTAGGCCCAATCTCGCTCAGCGCGAGTGGATGTCCAGGCCCGCGAAGAAGAACGCAATCTCGACACGCGCGGTGTCGGCGCCGTCAGAGCCGTGCACTGCGTTGGCGTCGATACTGTCGGCGAAGTCGGCACGAATGGTTCCGGGTGCGGCCTTCTTCGGGTCAGTTGCCCCCATCAGATCACGGTTTTGCAGGATGGCGTTTTCGCCCTCAAGCACCTGGATCATTACGGGACCGGAGACCATAAAGTCGACCAGGTCCTTGAAGAACGGACGCTCGCGATGCACCGCATAGAACGCCTCAGCCTGGCCGCGCGACAAATGCATCATGCGGGACGCGATAACCTTCAGGCCGGCGCCTTCGAAACGGGAGTAAATCTGGCCGATCACGTTCTTGGCGACAGCGTCGGGCTTGATGATGGAAAGGGTACGTTCGATTGCCATGTCGGTATTTGTTCCAGGACCGCTGCCGGCCGGGAATTTTCTTTCAAAAAGAGGGGCTTACGAAGGGTTTAAGAAACTTGCCTAACCAAAGATTTTAACACGCGGGATACTTTTGCGCAGGCTTTTGCGCACCTGGAACCAGGCCGCGGTTCGCCCAGACCGTGTCGGGCATCACGCTGATTTTTCTGAAAACGTCAGGATGTCAGCCCCAGCCCGACACAGGAGCGAACCAAAGTTGCAGGGCGTGCGGCAGGATTCTGCGCCGTCCCTCGCTTGAGGGCGGTCATGGTTCTGGCATGTTTCTGGCGATTTCCCTTTGCTGCCATTTGAATTTTGGGCAAGACGGCCTTATCTTTCGTGCATCACCATTTCGGAGACTCCTTACATGGCATTCGGACAGAATCAACTGGGCAATAACGGGTTTGGCGCCTCGGCCGGCACACTGGGCGTCGCGCAGCGCAACCGGGTGTTGCGCAACACTTACTGGCTGCTCGCCCTGTCGATGATCCCCACCGTGCTGGGCGCCTGGATCGGCGTGTCCACGGGCTTTTCCTTCTTTTCGGGCAGCCCGTTCATCGGATTGATCGCATTCCTGGCGATTGCCTTCGGATTTTTCTTCGCCATCGATAAATTTAAAGACAGCGGTATCGGTGTCGCCCTTCTGCTAGGCTTCACCTTCTTCATGGGTCTGATGCTCTCGCGCCTGATCGGCCATGTGCTGGGCTTCTCGAACGGCGCACAACTGATCATGGTGGCGTTCGGCGGCACGGCAGCCATCTTCACCGTTATGGCTACGATCGCCACGGTGTCCAAGCGTGATTTCTCCGGCATGGGCAAGTGGCTGTTCGTCGGCTTCATGGTGATCTTTGTTGCCGCAATCGCCAATATCTGGCTGCAGATGCCGGCGCTGATGCTGACCATCTCCGCGCTGGCAGTTCTGATCTTCTCGGCGTTCATCCTCGTGGACCTGCAGCGCGTGGTCAACGGCGGAGAAACCAACTACGTCACCGCGACGCTGTCGGTCTATCTGAGCGTGTACAACGTGTTCAGTAACCTGCTGGCCTTGCTGGGTATCCTCGGCGGGGACCGCGACTAAAGCGCGCCCCATCGGTGTAGCATCGCGGGGTCGCTCAAGCGCTCCGACTCCTAGGGCCGCTCGCGCGGCCCTTTTTCTTGTCGGATACGCGGCTCGAGCCTGATCAAGCCGCCTGTCGCTTTCGCATCCCACGAACAGACCGGTACGCTTGAGCAATGAGCTTTCGCCTCGATCCTTCAATTCGCATCCGCCATGAATCGCATTTCGGCGATCGAGTGGTTCGCTGCTTCGCCGAGCGGGCAAAGAGCCTGTGGAATTTGTTCGCTGCGACGGTGCAACGCGCACCAGATGCCGAGGCGCTGGTGGACGGCGAGTCGCGCTGGACCTACGCACAGCTTGATCGGGAGGCAAGCCGTGTCGCCGCCGGGCTGCATAGCCACGGCATTCAGCCGGGTGATCGCGTAGCGATGCTAGTTGGCAATCGGGCCGAGTTCGTCCATGCCTTCCTGGGCATCATTCGTGCCGGCGCGATCGCGGTACCAATGGGGACCCGACTCCAGAGCCCTGAAATTGCCTACATCCTTCAGCACTGCGAGGCTGCGATGCTGGTGCATGACCTTGCACTCGCCGAGCGGCTGCCCGCGGCTGCCCAGGTGCCGACGCTTCGGGCCTGTGTCACCGAGTTGCCGCGGGCCGAAGCGTCGGTGCAGCCGCCAGCCCCGCAGGAGGAAGACACCGCGGTCATTCTCTACACCTCCGGAACCACTGGCAGGCCCAAGGGGGCCATGCTGACGCACATGAACATCGTGCACTCGGCGTTGCATTTCCAATACTGCATGGAGCTAAAAGAGGCAGAACGCTCGCTGCTGGCCGTGCCAGCCAGCCATGTCACGGGGCTGGTCGCCGTGCTGGTCACAATGTGGCAGGTTGCTGGCGCGACGGTTCTGATGCCGGAATTTCGGGCGGCCGATTTCATCCGGCTGGCCGCGCGCGAACGGATCACGCACACCCTGATGGTGCCGGCCATGTACAACCTGTGCCTGCTGCAACCAGATCTTGCCCAACATGATCTGCGCGCCTGGCGTTCAGGTGGATATGGGGGCGCGCCGATGCCCGAAGCCACGATTGCCGAACTGGCGACGCGGCTCCCAGCCTTGCGGCTGATGAACACCTACGGATCCACGGAAGCCACCTCTCCAGCCACGCAACTGCCTTCGCATCTGACCGCGCAACGCCCCGACAGCGTCGGCTTCGCCCTGCCCTGCGCGGACCTGATCGTCGTCGACGCTGAAGGTCGCGAACTGCCGCCGGGCGAAGCCGGCGAGATCTGGATCCGCGGCCCGATGGTCGTGCCCGGCTACTGGGCCAACCCGCAGGCCACGCGTGACTCCTTCACTGCTGGTTTCTGGCATTCCGGGGATATCGGATCAATCGACGCTCAGGGCTATGTGCGGGTCTTTGACCGGATCAAGGACATGATCAACCGTGGCGGCTACAAGATCTTTTCGGTTGAAGTCGAGAATGTACTCAGCGAGCACCCGGGTGTGCTGGAAAGCGCGATCATCGGACGCCCCTGCCCGGTGCTGGGCGAACGCGTGCATGCCTTCGTCTCACGGCTTGATGATCAGCTCGATGCCGCCGCGTTGCGCGAGTTCTGTGCCGCCCGACTTGCAGACTACAAGGTGCCCGAGACCTTCACGCTGCTCGACGCGCCTTTGCCGCGCAATGCCAATGGGAAGCTGCTCAAACGCACACTGCGCGAGCAGATGCCGCAGATCGGCAGCTGATCCCAGCCGCCCAAACCAACCCATCTTCACGGAGTCCACTGATGCCTGAATTCTGCACCGTTGAGCGAGACGGCCATCTGACCATCGTCACGCTGAATCGTCCCGACCGGATGAATGCACTGCACTATCCGGCCCATCTGGAGCTGGAGAAGGTCTGGAACGACTTCGCCAGCGACCCGGATCAATGGGTTGCGATCGTGACAGGAGCGGGCGACCGGGCATTCAGTGCTGGAAACGATCTGAGGTACCAGGCTGAAGGCGGCTATCGCGGCTTCGTGACGACCGGCTTTGCCGGGCTCACCAACCGATTCGATCTGGAAAAGCCGATCATCGCCGCGGTCAACGGCGTCGCGATGGGTGGCGGCTTCGAGACTGCCCTGGCCTGCGACATCATCATCGCAGCCGAGAATGCGCGATTCGCGCTGCCCGAGCCTCGCGTGGGCCTGGCTGCGCTCGCCGGTGGCCTGCATCGCCTGCCTCGCACAATCGGCACCAAGCGAGCCATGGGCATGATGCTGACCGGCCGTCATGTGCCTGCCCGGGAAGGCTACGAACTGGGCTTCGTCACCGCGGTCGTGCCGGAGGGTCAGGCGCTGGCCGAGGCCCGCAAGTGGGCGGCGCAGGTGTTGGAGTGCTCGCCGATGTCGATCCGTGCCACCAAACAGGCAGCGATGCAGGGACTGGACGTACCCGGACTGGAAGCTGCGATTCGCCTCGAGTACGCGGCGGTGTCGCGACTGCGCGCCAGTCAGGACTGGATCGAGGGGCCAAAAGCCTTCGCCGAGAAGCGCAAGCCGAACTGGAAGGCCGAGTAAGCTTCGCCACGCAAGGCCCGGCCCAAGCGCTTTGTCAGTCGAGCGCTTCGGCCAGCAATTGCAAGGCCCGGTCCGTGAACCGAAGCATGTTCGCGAGCCGGTCGCAGTCGCCGGTTTCCAGGGTCAGCACCTTGTCGATCGGCCCGGAAATGGCGATGCAACTATGGCCGGCGGCGTCTCCGTAGCGATTGCCGCTTGGCCCGCTGGCTCCGGTCTCGGCCAGCCCCCAGGTGGCTCCCAGATTCTCCCGGGACCGCCGTGCCAGCAGCGCCGCATACGGCTCCGACGCTGAGCGCATTCCGGTCATTTCATCATCGGCGATCTGCGCGATCGCGCGACGGGCGCGCAATGTGTACACGACTCCACCGCCCAGAAAATAGGCGGATGCCCCTGGAACCGCAAGCAAGGCAGCGCTGAGCAGACCGCCAGCCGAAGACTCCGCCACCGCGATCGTGTCGCCACGCGCGCGCAAGCGGTCGGCAATCGGCATAGCCTTCGTCACGAGGTCTTCGAAACGGATCGTCATGGTTCTCTCCCTGGCGCGGTTCGGGCCTCAGGCGCCGAGCGCATCGATCTGCGGGTCGTCATAGCCGATTTCGCGCAGCACTTCGCGGGTGTGCTCCCCAAGCGCCGCAGCATGCGATCCGGCACCGACGGCGGTCTCGCTAAACCGGAACGGTGGATTCAGTGCATTGAACACCCCGCCGCGGTCACTGACCTGCGCGAGCGCTTGGCGATGCACCAGTTGCGGATCGTCGAGCGCCTGCTTGACCGAGCGATAGGGCGAACTCGGCACGCCATGCTGCTCGAGAGCCTGCAGGCACTGATCGCGGGTCAGGCCACGAGACCAGTTCTCGATCAGATCCATCAGTTCCGCCCAGTTTGCACGCCGATCCAGATATTTCTCGAAACGCGGGTCGCGCGCGAGTTCCGGCTGACCGGCGGCGTCGAGAAGATTCAGGAAGGTCTTCTCGCTGGCGACCGCGACCATCACATATCCGTCACCCGTCTCCACCGGGCCGTACATCGGCCTGCGCGGCATGGTGAACGGAAACTGAGCCGCCTGCAGTTCGGTGAGGGTCAGGCTCAACATGCTCTCGAGCATCGACACATCGATGAACTGTCCGGCTCCGGTGCGACTGCGATGGTGCAACGCCGTGCCAATCGCACCAAATGCGTAGACCCCGGAAAGCACGTCCGCCACAAAGATCCCGCAGTAATCCGGACGCTCGCGACCCTCCTGGTAGTCGAGGTGGGCAAGATCAAATCCGGACGCTGCGTGGATCACCGGGGCATACGCCGGCAACTGTGACGAGGGCCCGGTTTGTCCGTAGCCCGAGATTGCGCAGTAAATCAGCCCGGGGTTGTCCGCGCGCAGTGTCTGGTAGTCGAGCCCGAGCCGTTGCATCACACCAGGGCGAAAATTCTCGACCACCACGTCGCCGGACGCAGCCAGACGTCGTGCCGCCTCGCGCCCCGCCGCAGATTTCAGGTCGATGACGACACTGCGCTTGCCGGCATTGAGCTGGCCAAACGCCGTGCTGGCGCCGTTTCTCTGTGGCGGACGGCTGCGCATCATATCGCCCTCAAGCGCCTCGATTTTGATGACGTCAGCCCCCATGTCGGCCAGCATCCGGGTGCACTGCGGTCCGGCGATCGTGGTCGAGAAATCGATCACCCTGAGTCCGTTATACGGCTTATCCATTGTCATCCCCTGACGCCTGATCCAGATGGGATTCCGGCTCAGATTCGGCGCGTCGCGCCGCCTTGGCAGGAAGCCCCCGCAACGATTCGGGCGCGATCGCCCCAGGCGTATCGTCGTATGGTTCAAACACCGCGACCGACTCGACGTGCGCCGTGTGCGGGAACATGTTGATGGCGCCGGCTGCCATCAGCCGGTAGCGCCGCCCGTGCGTCAGCACCGCGGCATCACGAGCCAGCGTCGCCGGGTTGCACGAGACGTACACGATTCGGTTCACGCGATGCTCATCTTCGGCCAGTGCCTTGCAGACCTCGAGCGCGCCTTCGCGAGGCGGGTCGATCAGTACTCGATCGAATGCGCCGAGCGACTGCCAGCCCGGCAAGCTCATCTCGAACAAGTTCGCCGCGCGAAAACTCGTCTTCGCTTGCAGCCCATTGAGCTTCGCATTGTCTGCCGCACGCGCAACCAGCGAGGCACTACCCTCAATGCCGACGACCTCGGCGCAGCGACGGGCCAAAGGCAACGAAAAATTTCCAAGCCCGCAAAACAGATCGGCAACGCGATCGCCCGATTCAGGCGCGAGCAGACGGAGCGCGCGCGACACCAGCACTTCGTTGATGCGATGGTTCACCTGCGTAAAGTCGGTCGGCCGGTACGGCATGCGCACATCGAATTCGGCCAGCGAATACCCGAGCTGCGACTGCGGTGCGTCGCCCTCGCTGCCCGGAGCCCACCACAACACGATCGAATCCGGGCCCTTGGGTTGCACCCAC
>Ga0255214_1000369_pt1 | contig 11400 bp, 9 predicted proteins | sample Miss_Law_RepB_8d_FD_189951 | JGI IMG/M metagenome (GOLD analysis project Ga0255214, IMG submission 189951) | Freshwater microbial communities from Mississippi River, Louisiana, United States - Miss_Law_RepB_8d | ecosystem: Environmental > Aquatic > Freshwater > River | place: USA: Louisiana... | reverse complement strand
CCGTTCTTGCTGAGAAAGAACAGGCCGCCGATCGAGACCGGGTCAAAGATTGGCGGCAAAAATTCGGTGAAGACCAGGTACCACATGAACAACTGCAAAAGCACCGGCACATTGCGAAATATCTCCACATAGCCGTAGCACAACCCGCGCACCAGGGCATTCTTGGAAAATCTTCCGATGCCCAACAACGCGCCGAGCACGGTGGCGAAGACGATGCCGACCAGAGCAACCCTGAGGGTGTTTAATAACCCGACCAGAAAGGCTTTCCAGTACGGATCGAGCGACTGGTAGGCGATCACAGACTCGCCGATGTCAAAGCCTGCAGGCTGCGTCAGAAAGCCGAATCCGCTCTGAATGCCGCGTGCCGCCATGTTGGCGACCGTGTTGTTGGCCAGATATCCGATCGCGAAGCCGACGGCGAGCAGCGCAAGGACCTGGTAGATCAGGCCTCTAAAACTTTCGCTGCGCCAAGTGCGCCGCGCCCGCTGCGGGGTGCGCTGTGATGGCATCCGGGGTTCCTGTGATCCTGTATGCATCCGCAAACGCCGGAGCCAATGTCTGGGCACTGGCTCCGGTGCGTCTTGCGGGTTTAGCGGATCGGCGGGGCGTACTGCAGTCCGCCGTTCGTCCACAGATTGTTCAGCCCGCGCGACAATGCGATCGCCGTGTTCGGACCGACATTACGCTCGAACATCTCGCCATAGTTGCCCACGGCCTTCAGTGCGCGAACCATCCACTCCTTATCCAGTCCGATCCATTTGCCGGTATCGTCGCTCTTGCCCAGGATGCGCATCACAACCGGGTTCGTGCTGTTGGCCAGCATATCGTTCACATTCGCTTGGGTGATGCCGTACTCTTCGGCTTCGAGCAGGCCGTTTTGTACCCAGCGAACGATCGCGGCAAAGTCTTCGTCACCGCGGCGCACGGCCGGTCCAAGGGGCTCCTTGGAAATCAGCTCCGGCAGGATCACGTGCTCTTTGGGATCCTTCGCCTCTTTATTGCGGATGGAAGCCAGACCGGATGCGTCAGTGGTGTAGGCAATGCAGCGACCCGAGAAATAGCCGGCATTTGATGCTTCAAGCTTGTCGTAGACCACCGGTTTCAAATCGAGATTGTTGGCCCGGGAGTAGTCAGTCAGATTTTTCTCGGTTGTGGTGCCAGCCTGCACGCAGACGGTGGCGCCCTTGAGTTGCTTGGCGCTGGTGATTTTGGCTTTGGCCGGCACCATGAAGCCCTGGCCGTCGTAATAAGTGACGCCAGTGAAGGTCAGGCCCAGCGAAGTGTCACGCGACATCGTGACCGTTGTGTTCCTGGAGAGGATATCGACTTCACCGGACTGAAGCGCAGTAAAGCGCTGCGGAGCGGTCAACGGCACGAATTTCACTTTGTTCCCGTCGCCCAGCAGCGCGGCAGCAACAGCACGACACACGTCGACATCCAGGCCAGTCCATTTGCCCTGGCTGTCAGCGGCCGAAAAGCCCGCCAGACCAGTACTGACACCACACACCAACTGGCCGCGCTGCTTGATCGCGTCGACCGTGGCGCCGGCGTGGGCGGCCGGGGTGGCGAGGGTGCCGGCTGCCAGTAACGAGGCGGCGGCAAGGGAATAAAGACGAGTCCGCATGAGAGAGTCTCCTAGTTGAACGATAGTCTTGGTTCGATGGCAAAGGACCGCGACACGACGATACTGCGCGCGTGAACAGCCCAGGCTGCGTCGCCGAGAATAACTGATGCGCCCGCTAAAAAGCCATGATCGGATGGGGGTTGCCGATATCTTTCCGGCAAGGTTCTATGACCTGCCTGCTCGCATATTGCGGGGATCATGCGTTGTCAGGCAGGATGCGGAGCGGAGCGGATTTTTTGTCCGCACGAGGGGGCGTCGGGTCGATCCGGTCGCCCTGGGTTTGTTGGAAATATGACAAATTGTGTTGTAAAGTTTACACACTTCATCATGCTGGTCATGTTGATGAGGACTAACTAAATCAAGATTGCGTCCGACGAAGATTGCTTCCGACGAAGGAGACTCCCGTGAAATTGGTTCCCGCAGCTTGTGCGTTCGCCATTGCGTGCACGTTTTCGGCCTCTTCCCTGGCTGCCACCGAAATCCAGTGGTGGCACTCGATGGGCGGCGCCCTCGGTGAGCGCCTGAACGATCTCGCCGACAAGTTCAACGCCTCACAAAAAGACTTCAAGGTCGTTCCCACCTACAAGGGCTCCTACCCGGAGTCGATGACTGCAGCAATTGCGGCATTCCGCGCTGGCAGTGCACCGCATATCCTGCAGGTGTTCGAGGTTGGCACCGCAACGATGATGGCTGCCAAGGGTGCGATCGTGCCGGTAGCCAAGGTGATGAAGGATTCCGGCGAGAAGTTCGATCCGAAGGCTTATCTGCCGACTGTCACCGGCTATTACACCGATTCCAACGGCGACATGTTGTCATTGCCATTCAACAGCTCGACAGCGATGTTCTACATCAACAAGGAAGCGTTCCAGAAGGCCGGGCTCGATCCGAACAAGCCGCCGCGGACCTGGAAGGAAGTGCGAGCTGCTGCCGACAAGCTCAAGGCGTCCGGCCATGCGTGTGCGTACACCACCAGCTGGCCGTCCTGGGTTCATATCGAGAACTTCAGTGCCTGGCACAACGTGCCGATCGGTACCAAGCAAAACGGGATGGCCGGCATGGACACCCAGTTCAGCATCAATTCGCCGTTGCATGTTCGGCACATCGCGATGCTGGCCGACATGGCCAAAGCCGGTCAGTTCGTCTATGCCGGACGCACCAGCCAGGGCGATGCGAAGTTTTCCGGGGGTGAATGTGCGATGTTCACCGGCAGCTCGAGCGCGATCGGCGGCATCATCAAGGCTGGCAAGGTCAACTGGTCCGCGAATTTTCTGCCCTACCATGACGATGTCAAAGGTGCCCCGCAAAATTCCATCATTGGTGGAGCGTCCCTTTGGGTGATGGGTGGCAAGAAGGCGGCCGAATACAAAGGCGTGGCCCAGTTCATGGGCTTCTTGTCGCAGGCTGATATCCAGATGGATTGGCATACCAGTACCGGGTATGTACCCATCACCCAGGCAGCATTCGACATGACCAAGAAGTCGGGTTTTTATGAAAAAAACCCGGGACGCGACACCGCGATCGACCAGCTGACCAACAAGGCACCGACCGAGAACTCCAAGGGCTTGCGCTTCGGCAATTTTGTCCAGGGTCGCACCGTTATCGAGGAAGAGATGGAGGCGGTGTTCTCGGGCAAGAAAGACGCCAAGCTGGCCATGGAAGATGCTGTGAAACGCGGCAACCAGATCCTTCGCCAGTTCGAGGCGGCCAACAAGTAAGCAAGCACGGCAGGCCCGGGCCCCTGGGTCCGGCCAGGCCGCAAGGCGCCTGATCCGCGCGACCTGGCGGCCGATCTCGCGCAGTCCGTTGAACAGACGGCGCGCCTTCCTTTGATTGCCCGATGGAAAAACGCGTCGTCTTTCGCTCGGCCTGGTTGCCCTACCTGCTGGTGGCCCCGCAGTTGGTGATCACGGTTGTCTTTTTTTTCTGGCCCGCTTCGCAGGCTGTCTGGTTCTCGTTCCAGCTTCAGGACGCATTCGGGCTGAAGACTCAGTTCGTCGGGCTTCGCAACTTCGCGAATCTCTTTGCCGATCCGAATTATCTTGAGTCGTTCCGCGTTACCGCGGTGTTTAGTTTGTTTGTGGCGCTTGGCGGCATTGCGATCTCGCTACTGCTGGCGACGATGGCCGATCGGGTCATTCGCGGCTCGCTCGCCTACAAGACACTGCTGGTCTGGCCCTATGCGGTCGCGCCGGCGGTGTCCGGTGTGTTGTGGGCCTTTCTGTTCGCGCCATCGATCGGCATCGTTACCTATGTGCTCAAGGGCTTCGGGGTTGACTGGAACTGGGTCGTGCATGGGGATCAGGCGATGCTGCTGGTGGTCATTGCCTCGATCTGGAAGCAGATCAGTTACAACTTTCTGTTCTTTCTAGCCGGACTCCAATCGATTCCGCGCTCGCTGATCGAGGCCGCGGCGATCGACGGGGCTGGCCCGTCGCGTCGGTTCTGGACAATCGTGTTTCCGCTGCTGTCACCGACCACGTTTTTTTTGCTGGTGGTCAATGTGGTGTACGCATTCTTTGACACCTTCGGCGTGATTGACGCGACCACACAAGGCGGTCCGGCGCAGGCTACCCAGGTGCTGGTCTATAAGGTGTATCACGACGGTGTGAAGGCGGCCGATCTGGGCGGCTCGTCGGCGCAATCGGTGGTGCTGATGTTGATCGTCATTGCGCTGACCGTTGTGCAGTTCCGTTACATCGAGCGCAAGGTGCAGTACTGATGGTCGAGAATCGCCCCCTGCTCAACGTGTTCTCGCATGCGGTGCTGATCGTAGGTGTCGCGCTGATTGCGTTGCCCTTGTACGTGGCATTCGTTGCGTCCACGCATACGCTGGAAACCGTGATGCGCACACCGATGCCGCTTTGGCCCGGAGACCAGTTGCTGGAGAACTATAGCCAGGTACTGACGGCGGGCTCGACCAGAGGTTCAAAAGCGGCTGTTGCGCAGATGCTGGTAAACAGCCTGATGATGGCGCTGGTCATTCCTCTGGGAAAGATCACGATTTCGATCGTGTCAGCGTTCGCGATCGTGTACTTTCGCTTTCCGCTGCGGATGTTCTTTTTCTGGATGATCTTTGTCACCTTGATGCTGCCGGTCGAGGTGCGCATTATTCCGACGTTCAAGGTGATCGCGGATCTGGGGCTGCTGAACACCTACACCGGTCTTACCGTGCCCTTGATTGCATCAGCCACCGCAACCTTTTTGTTCCGGCAGTTCTTCATGACGATTCCTGACGAACTGGCTGAGGCGGCGCGGGTCGACGGCGCCGGACCGATGCGTTTCTTTCGCGATATCGTGCTGCCGCTTTCAAAGACCTCGATGGCGGCGCTGTTCGTGATCCAGTTCATCTACGGCTGGAATCAGTACCTGTGGCCGCTTCTGGTCACCAGCGAGGAATCGATGTACACGACCGTGATCGGCATCAAGCGGATGATGGTCGGCGGCGATGCTGCCACTGAATGGCAACTTGTGATGGCGACTGCCATCCTGGCGATGCTTCCGCCGGCGCTGGTAGTGGTGTTGATGCAGAAGTGGTTCGTCAAGGGTCTGGTCGAAACAGAGAAATAGGCAGGCAATGGCTAGCGTTTCATTCAGGCAGGTTCGCAAGACATACGGCGACCTGGAAGTCATCCACGGCGTGACCGTCGAGATCGCCGATGGCGAGTTCATCGTCATCGTCGGTCCGTCCGGATGCGGCAAGAGCACCTTGCTGCGCATGGTGGCAGGGCTCGAGGAAATCACCAGCGGCGAGATCGCGATCGGCGAGCGTGTCGTCAACCGCATCGAGCCGGCGCAGCGCGATATCGCGATGGTGTTCCAGAACTACGCGCTATATCCGCACATGACGGTCTACGAGAACATGGCCTACGGGCTGAAGATCGCGAAGGTACCGCGCGACGAGATCGAGCAGCGGGTGCAAAAGGCTGCGCGCATCCTGGAGTTGTCCGACTACCTGAAGCGCAAGCCGAGGCAGCTTTCAGGCGGACAGCGTCAGCGGGTGGCGATGGGACGCGCGATCGTGCGCATGCCCAAGGTCTATTTGTTCGACGAGCCGCTATCCAACCTGGATGCGAAATTGCGTGCGCAGACCCGGCTCGAGATCCAGAAACTGCACGCCGATCTCGGCACTACGTCGCTGTTCGTTACTCATGACCAGGTCGAGGCGATGACCCTCGCGCAGCGCATGATTGTCATGAACGCCGGCGTCGTCGAGCAGGTCGGGACTCCCGAGCAGGTGTACCTGCAGCCGGCCACCACCTTCGTGGCGAGTTTTATCGGCTCGCCGCCGATGAACCTGGTCAAGGGGGTAGTCAAGGGCGATCGCTTCGAATTCGGGGTCGGTTCGGTTGTGCTGCCGGTGGCGGCCCCCAGGCAAGGGCCGCTCACGCTCGGTATGCGGCCAGAGCATGCCGACATCGTCGGCGACGATCCGTCCGGCTGGCGCTTGCAGGTCGAGGTCGTCGAGATGTTGGGGGCGGAGCGGCTTGTCTATGGTCGGCTATGCGGCGAGTCGTTTACGCTGCGAATCGACGCGATGCGGCCGGCGCCCAGGCCGGGCGACATCCTTACGCTCAAGGAACGCCCCGAGCATCTGCATTGGTTTGATTCCGACACCGGCATGCGCGTGCCGTCGTGAACGTCGACTTCGAGCACTGGCCGTATCCCGGCTGGGTTGCGCACCGTGGCGCAGGCAAGCTGGCGCCGGAGAACACGCTGGCGGCTTTGCGCCATGGCGCAAAGCTCGGTTACCGGATGTTCGAATTCGACGTCAAGCTCAGTGGCGACGGGGTTTTGGTGCTGATGCACGACTCGCTTCTTGAGCGAACCACGAACGGCAGCGGCCGCGTTGCCGGCGTTGGTTATTCGGAGCTCGCCCGACTCGATGCCGGACGCTGGCACTCCCCGGCCTTTGCCGGAGAGGGTATTCCGACGCTGACGCGTGTCGCGTCATGGTTGCGCGCGAATGATCTGCTCGCCAACATCGAAATCAAGCCCTGTCCCGGGCGAGAGGCCGAAACCGGCGCTGCGGTAGCGCTGGAGGCGCGCGCGCTCTGGCACGGGGCACCGGTGCCGCCGCTGTTGTCGTCATTTTCAGCGGTGGCGCTGGATGCGGCGCGGCGAGTTGCGCCCGAATTGCCCAGGGCGCTTCTGACCACGATCGATCTTCCGCAGGACTGGCTCGCCCGCTGCGAGCGGCTAGGGTGTGTCGCGCTGGATGCCCATCATGCCTCCCTGACCGAGGAGGTGATCGCCACCGCACATCGTCATCGGCTTCGGGTGGCGTGCTACACGCTGAACGATCCGCAGCGGGCCGCGCTACTGCGCGGCTGGGGCCTGGATTGCCTGATCACCGATGCGCTCGATCTGATCCAACCCCAGGCTGATTGAGCACGCCCTCAGGCCGATCGTTCAGGACTCTTGCTTGTCCCAGCCGCTTGCGCGCTGCAGCGCGCGCGCCCAGGTCGCGCGCATCGATTGCGCCTGGTCACGACCCATGGTCGGCTCGAAAATCCGCTGGGCCTGCCAGTGACTCGCGACATCGGACTCAGACGACCAGTAACCAGTTGCCAGACCGGCCAGATAGGCGGCGCCAAGCGCCGTGGTTTCGGTCACCTTCGGTCGCACGACCGGCACGCCGAGCACGTCGGCCTGGAACTGCATCAGCAAGTCGTTGGCGCTGGCGCCGCCGTCCACACGCAGTTCGCTCAGCGCGCGGCCGCTGTCGTTTTGCATCGACTCCAGAACGTCGGCGCTCTGGAATGCGATGGCTTCCAGCGTGGCACGTGCGATGTGGGCGCGATTGCTGCCTCGGCTCAGACCGACGAGCGTACCGCGTGCCCAGGCATCCCAGTGTGGCGCACCAAGCCCCGTGAACGCTGGCACGAAGAACACCCCGCCGTTGTCGGGAACGCTGGCGGCGAGTGCCTCGACATCGGACGAGCGCTCGATGATTCCGAGCCCGTCGCGAAGCCATTGCACCGCGGCGCCGGCCACGAAGACGCTGCCCTCGAGCGCGTATTGCAGCAGGCCTGACTTGCCGTCGCGCGCGGTACGCCATGCGATCGTGCTGAGAAGCCGGTGACGTGAGTGCAGCGGCGCATCTCCGGTGTTCATCAACAGAAAGCAGCCGGTGCCGTAGGTGTTCTTGGCCATTCCCGGCGTAAAGCAGGCCTGGCCGAACAAGGCGGCCTGCTGGTCGCCGGCAATGCCGGTGATCGGAATTCGTGCATCGCCAAGAGCGGCCTGGCCGATGCCGGTGCACGAAGAGTCGACCACATCGGGCAGACAGGCGCGCGGCACCCGCAGCATCTGCAGCATCGCATCGTCCCATTGGCCGGTCTGCAGCGACAGCATCATGGTTCGGCTCGCGTTGCTGACGTCGGTCACGTGGGCGGCGCCGTCAGTGAGCTTCCAGATCAGCCAGCTGTCGACCGTGCCGAATGCCAGTTCGCCTCGCGTGGCGCGCTCTCGCACACCTGGGAGATTGTCCAGCAGCCAGGCGAGCTTGGTGCCGGAGAAATACGGATCGAGCAGCAAGCCGGTGCGGCGGCTGACTTCGGCTTCGAATCCCTGGGTCTTGAGTTGGGCGCAGCGTTCCGCGGTTCGTCGATCCTGCCAGACGATCGCCGGCGCAACCGGTTCGCCGGTGGCGCGGTCCCACAGCACCGAGGTTTCTCGCTGGTTCGTGATGCCGATCGCGGCAATCTCAGCGGCACTGGCGCCAGCTTTGGTCAGGACCTCGTCGATTGTCGCGCGCTGCGTTTGCCAGATTTCATTCGCGTCATGTTCGACCCAGCCCGGTCGCGGGAAATGCTGCGTGAACTCGCGCTGGGCGATTGCGACCGGATGGCCATGCTGATCGAACAGGATCGAGCGTGAACTGGTGGTACCTTGGTCTAGCGCGAGGATGTAGCGGGACATGATGGCCGTGTGTGCAGTTGCCGGCATGGTTGTCGGCGCGAGTGGCGAAGAACGACGAATGACGACAAATAGCGCAAGCGCATTGTCAATGCGCAATGAAATGTCGGCGCTGCTCGCTATGATGGTCAAGGCAGGCTTGCGAAACAAGTGGAGAGCATCATGAAGGCTAAGGAACAGTCTCTTGAACATGTGCGCATGGCGTTGCTCGAGCGTGCGCGGGCGTTGCGCGCCGAGATCAGCGCCAAGCTGGGTGACGCCGCAACCGATGCCTCCGGATCTGGACGCCAGGGTGACTACGGAGATCAGGCATTTGCCTCGGGAGAAAGCTCGCTGGATCTGGCCGAGGCTGGTCGCGATCTGCAGGAGTTGCGCGAGATCGAGGCTGCGGTGTCGGCAATCGATGACGGCAGCTATGGATCCTGTGTTGATTGCGGCGATGAGATTGCGCTGGCACGACTGCAGGCGCAGCCGCTTGCGATGCGCTGCACGGCGTGTCAGCAACGCGCAGAACGCGCGCGCGGCGAGAGACCGGGGTCGCTTTGAGCGCTGGCCGGTTCAGCCGAAGCGCCCGTGCAGGAACCAGCCTTGCCGGGTTTGGGCGTCGGGAACACGTTCGCGATACAGCCACAGCATTGCGCCGGACTCGTCGCTTGCGATGAAGTAGTCGCGTTGCACCAGGGCGCCGTCCCACCAGCCGCTTTCAATGCGCTCCGGACCGGCCAGCAGGGTGAGCGGACCATGCCAGTAGGGTCGGTTGCTGCGTTCCGTCAGCGCAACTGGTCGGGGGAGCAGCCAGATCGGGCGAGGCAGCGCGTGCTCGGTGGTGCGCTGTCCTGTCGGGCCGAGTGTTGCCATGTCATCGACGGCTTCGGCACGCCATGCGGATTCAGGGCGATGGTCCTGCACCAGCAGCAGGCGCTGGACTTGATTGTGACCCAGGCGAGCGCCCAGGCGTTCGATCAGCCGTCCCAGGCTTTCATGCATCGAGGCGGGCACCGGAAACAATTCTTCGTTGCCCGCAGCCAGCGGATGAATCTGCTCGCAGTGCAGCGCCAGCGTGTGCGCCGGTTGCGCGAGCCGGGTGATGGCGAGCCTTTCGCGCAACAGGCTGCTCAGTCTTTGCGCATCTCGGGTGGGTTCGGCGGCTCTGAGCTCGATGATGGTTGGCGGCAGATCGTCATGCTCGATGCGGATCTGCACAGTGCGGGTTGCCGCATGGCGTGCGCCAAGCCAGCCGGCCAGCTGCATCAGCAGCCGCCGTGCGCCGAACAGCAGTCCCTGCGCGTGTTCGACCTGGGCGAGAAGCTCGAGCCTGGCTGAGAAACGCTCCGGTGCGGTGAACCATATTCTGGGATCTGGCTCACGGCCGAGCGCGCGATCGAGTTCGCCGAGCAGATCCTTGCCGAAGCGGCGGGCCAGGCCGGCGCGCGGCAGTTGGACGAGATCACGCAGGTTTGCGATGCCGAGGGTCTGCAGGCTGTCCAGATGTGGTGCGGCGTAGTCGAGAACCTCGACCGGCAGTTCGGCCAGTTGCGCATTCATGTGCGCCTGGCCCGCCGTGAGGATGCCGTCGGCATGACGGCAAAACAACCAGGCCGCGGCGGCCGTGGGGGCGCAGCCGAGCTGCGCGGAAAAACCGAGTTGCGCGATGCCTTCACGCAGGCGTGCGATCAGCGCATCGCGACCACCGAACAGTCGCAGGCTGGGTTCGATTTCAAGCAGCAGGCCGAAGTCTTTGGCGGTGCTGGCCGATCTGGTGCTGCGCCGGCGGATCGTGCCTGCCGCTCTGGGCGCGGGCAGGGTTGCTGAGCCGGGGCGCGGCGACAAGGAGCTGGCCTGCAGGCTGACGCAGGGTGTGAATTGCAGTGCCCAGCTTGCCAGCCGTTCCAGGGCATCTTGCTCGATGGCCGGAGCGCGTTCGACGATTTGCAAGGAGGCTGCCTGCGCCAGCGCGGTGGCGCGCTTGATGCCAGGCCTGATGCCCAGGGCAAGGGCTGCCGGGCTGGCATGCAGCACCTTGGTGCGGTCGCAGACCGCGAGCAGGGGGTCGGAACCCGGGGTGTTATCGATCCCCTGCAGAAAGACGTCGATTGGCAAACGAGGCAGAAATAGACCGAGCCACAGCATTTGGGGGTATGCAGGGACTGCGTGGCAGCAAACGCGGGCGTTCAGTGCAGCGCAAGCGGTCTTGCAGTTGCTCGAGCCGCATGGACCGTGGCCAGCGAGCCGGAAACTTGCTGTGCCGGGGCTGTGATGGGCCGGGCATGCAGCCGGATTGCGCTGATTGGCTGGGGCAGGTCGAGCAGAATGGGGTCAAGAAGTACCGGGCCGCGGCGCTTGAGCAATTGCACCGAAATCTGCTGTTGTGCACGGGGCAGCAGCAGCAATCGGAGCGGGGCAGGGGAGGACTCGGATTGTGCAGCTAGCGACCGGAACAAAAACACCGGACCGCAGGCTGACTGCGCCGCCAGTTGCAAACGGCGCAGGTGATCAGGCCGGGTTTTCTCCTGTGGCAGCCAGGCCAGCAGTGCGCCGAAGCTTGCGCTGCGCAACGTTTGTTCGACAGCCCAGAGCCGGTCTGGCGCATTGCCTGCCTGCACGATCAGCAGATGATCCAGGTCGATGCCAAAGGAAGTCAGTGCCGGTGCATAGGGAATGTGTGGTGGTCCGAGCAGGATGACGGTTTTTCGCTCCCGGGTGAGCTGGCGCAGCACCGGTACCAGCAAGCGTAATTCGCCGATACCGCTTTCCCGGGCGATCAGTTCGGTGAGCATGCCCTGAGGCCAGCCACCGCCCGGCAGTTGCGCGTCGAGCCTGGAAAAACCGCTGGTCAGAGCCTGCAGACCCGCGTGACC
>Ga0255214_1000354_pt1 | contig 11624 bp, 8 predicted proteins | sample Miss_Law_RepB_8d_FD_189951 | JGI IMG/M metagenome (GOLD analysis project Ga0255214, IMG submission 189951) | Freshwater microbial communities from Mississippi River, Louisiana, United States - Miss_Law_RepB_8d | ecosystem: Environmental > Aquatic > Freshwater > River | place: USA: Louisiana... | reverse complement strand
GAGCTACACTTCTTGCCCATCCTGACAAAAGAGGGTAAGCTTGATGTACTAGACCCAGTACCCACACAAATTATTAAAGTAGACTTGCGCCGACCGCGGGGGTCGGTGTGCTTCTACCATAACGATAATGCCACCTTCAAACCACCCATGCGCGACACCGCTTTAATCAAGGCGGTATCCCTTGCTTGGGATTGGCAGCGGCGTCTCGACGCTAATCCAAAGATTACCGTCGCTCAGCTAGCCAGAGATGATGGGTATTCCGACTCATACTTGAGGCATCTGCTCCCATTAGCCAAACTCTGTCCTCGGATCATGGAAGCGATTCTGGATGGTGCCTGCCCCCATGATTTTTATCTGAAATCAATTCTAGAACGGCCAATCCCCGAAGATCTACAGGCCCAGTGGAAATTCTATGGCTTCCATCGCAAGCTTTCCCATACTGTTGAGCAAGCTATGAATATCAATTCTGCGATGGCAAAGTCAGCTAAGCTTGGTCGCCCACGCGGAAGGCGCATAGCAAGAGTTATTCAGGACTTATAGCAGGGCTAAGGCTTTTTGTGACTAGTAGTCTGTAGACGATAAGTCTCACCTGTAGCCTGATTTCTGCATGAATGTTGCGGAAAAGCTTGGTGCCAGAATACAGAAATTAAGGACTGAGCGTGGCCTCTCTCAGGAGGAGCTCGCGGACCAATCTGGCCTGCATCGCACATACATTAGTCACATTGAGCGTGGTAGCCGCAATATCACGGTAGTCGGTCTCTGTAAGGTTGCTAAGGGCCTAAAACTTACACCTTCAGAACTGATGGAGAATATCCGTATTTAGATTGCTAGGAATTAGTTAGCTTAAAGCCAAATCAGCTTGCGACTATACAAGATTTCCTAATTCTTGAGGAACACTCACCTGTTCCAATAAGCCGGGATTATTCTCACGACCATTGCTTACTCGGCGCGATACCGGCCAGCAGGTGAGCCATTCTGACGGACATGGGCGTAATAGTGACTGCCAATCACCTTCTTGTTCTCCCAGCCAAACTGACCAATCTACAGGAGACACAATCACTGGCATTCGGTCATGGATCGGGCTCATCACCTCGTTTGCGGAGGTCGTCACAACCGCAAACGAGCGCAGTATCTTACCATCGGGGCCGCGCCAGCCTTCCCAGAGTCCTGCTAAAGCAAACGGGCCATTATCCTGCGCAGTGAAGGCGTAGGGTTGTTTAACCTTCTCTGTCCGCTGCCACTCATAGAAGGCATCGACTGGGATCAGGCAGCGCCGTTTTAAGGCCGCATCTCTGAAAGATGGCTTGTCCGTCAGTGACTCTGCTCGTGCGTTGGTTAGTTTGATGCCAACTGCCGAGTCCTTACTCCAGCCCGGTACCAATCCCCAGCGCAATAAGCTCAGGTGGCGCTTGCTATCGGCTAGATTAAACCTGACAACAGCAGCATCCTGTGTCGGACTGAGGTTATAGTTTGCTGGAACTTCAGCAGCAGCTTGAGCCTCGCAGCCAAACTTGACTACGAGTTCTAGCTTCTTACTTTTCTGCACAAATCGACCACACACATCATACCTCTATCACGAACATACGTCAGACATTGTCGTAATTCTTTTTCTGTTCGCGGATTCCCTGACCGCTTCTGTCGTGCCTGTCTGTTTTACTGCATGCATGAAAACGACACTCATCTATCCCTCAAGCCCAGTCTGGATCAACTTCTGTACCAGCTTGCCAAACCATAATGGCTATAGCCACAGGCTCATCTTTCGCCTGAGAGCCCTATTTGAATTTAGTCGGCATATAAGATTTGTCAGGCCAGCAAATAGCCAGGCTGCCTCTCTGCTTGTGATTCCTGGCGGCCGCCCATGAAAATTAATGTGCTCTTTCTGGTGATAGCAGCTTCTTGGCTATTACTCCTGCTCCTTGTGATTTGGGGCCTAACCACCTTACTCAGCTAACGGCTGAATTAGTTTGGATACTCGCCACTATGCAGACAGTCGTTTGGGTGCGGAATGACACACATAGTGATACGAGAGATTTTATCGCCTCTCGTTTCAATCAGAAGGGTAGCAATTCGGTTGCTCTGGCTCCCCTGAGCCAAAACCACACAGGGCTCGTTTGGCATTCCACGCTTAACTGTTCCCATCTCCGCATAAACTCTCTGACCAGAAGCCTTAATCACAGGCAGCTTCTGTCGAAGATAGGCCATATATTCCTGTTTGGACTTCATCTCTGCGAGTACGGTCTGCGAGCTATACTGAACATTATCAGCCAGATATGGCTCGATAATTTCTGGATCGAGATTATTCATCATCTGGTCACAGGCGCGTAAAGCTTGGACTTTTTCCATCAGCTTATCCTTTCTTTGTCTTTTTTTGTCTGGCTGATGGTCGCTTCATGAATTTCGAGACCAGATCGCTATAGGCCTGCTGTAGTTCAGGCGGAGAAATAATCTCAACATGCTCATCCCACGTGAGCAGATGCCAAACCATTTCCTTGAGGCCACAAGCCTGAAAACGGACAGTGATGCTACCGTCTTTATGCTCTTCGACCGTCTGTGATGGATGAAACTGGAACTGGCGCGCATCTCGCGCGCCGTATGGTGTAAACTTCCAGACCACGTCAAAAGGCCCGTCAGTTTCCTGAAACACGCCAAATGAACGTTCAGCAAACTTGGCGAGGGAGAAGTCGCTGTCGGGGACGAAAGTTTCCGGGATCAGCTCAAGTGACGTGATGTCGGAGAGACTAAAATGGCGGATGCCTCGACGCGCGGGGACGTAGCCAATCAAATATGGGCGCGTATTGCCATATAAAAATCCATATGGCTCAAGCACATAGGTGCCCGTCGCGTTGCCATCGCGCTTGCGGTAATTAATCCGTAGGCGCTTACTAAGCTGTATCGCCTGCCGAATGGTTGCGACCCAATCTGTTGATACATTCAACTTTGGGCCGGGGCGTAGCGCTACACCTTCCGCCTCAAGGAGTGGCTGTAGATCCAGCTCCATCTTGCGGGCAGTCGGCGCTGGGAGCGCTGAGCGGATCTTGGCGCTGAGACGGGCCAGCTGATCTGCCTCATTCTTAAGCTGCTGGCGGCGCAGGAATTTCACCGCTAGGTCAAGCCCAGCCAATTCCTCCTGGCTAGGTTGCAGCGCCAAAGCAAATGCATTCCCGGGTATGCGCCAGCGCTTCGGATACTCACCCGGATTAGCAACTTCCATGTCAGAATAGAGGCGCCCGACCGCATCACGTAGGCGCTCAATAGTGCGGCGGCCGTATTTGGTGTCGAAATTCTCCTGCAGGCGCTGGCCCATTTCATCTAGGCTAAGACCCATAGTGCTAGCTTTCAGCTCAATGGCTAGGCGAAGAACAACTTCAGCTTTCTCGTGGCGCATTCAACATCTCCCGCTGTGAGTATGCCTAAACACGTTCTGCAGACAACCACACTTCCGAAAAAGTGTGACCAGAATTGACAGAGTTCGCGTCTCGTTCGCACGATATTTTAATTTGGAATCAGCTGATTATAGATAGTTACGTCCATTCCTGACGCTGTTCAGTAAGCGTTTCCGTAGGCGCAGCCATGTGAATTTGTTAGCGAGAGAGAGCACCAGTTCGGTGTTGTCTTCTGCTGTGGAGTTATCATGAATAAGTATCTCGCCGGTGTTCTCTTGGCTGCTGCCTTATCGGGCTGCGCCTCAAGCCCTGATAAAGTGGCTGCCGCCTATGTCTCGCCTATCCAGTATCAGGATTATGACTGTAAGCAGGTTGGCGCTGAGCTGACACGGGTCAGTCGCCGTGCGCAAGAGCTCTACGGGCAGCTCGACAAGACTGCCAGTAATGATGCCGCCCAGATGGCGGTCGGCATGGTCCTGTTCTGGCCTGCCCTGTTCTTTCTCGAGGGTGGCGATGGCCCTGAGGCGGCAGAATACGCTCGCCTGAAGGGCGAACGTGACGCGCTTGAGCAGGTTGCTATCCAGAAGCACTGCGACCCTGCGATCATTCCACCAGCAATGGAGCCACCGAAGCCGCAGGGGACACAGACACCAGAGCCACGCCGGAACTACAATCGTCCAGCCAGTAACAATCAGGCTAAGCCAGACTAAAAGAAACAGCGAGGCAAGCTCAGCTTGCCTCGTTTTCGCTCCCAATTTATAGTGAAGAAGGTAATTTCAGGTCATGCGCCGCTATCAAGACCAGATATTATATTCTGCCAGTGATCTGATGCACTTTCTCTCGTGCACACATGCAGCTGCGCTTGATATTCTCAACCTAGATAGCCCGTTACAGAAAGCTGAAGATACCGATCAGCAGGAGATGTTCCAGCGCCGAGGCCTTGAACATGAAAAGGCTTATCTTGAGGAGCTGCGTAAATCTGGCCGCTCGGTAGCTGAGATTACTGTCAAAGGTATCGATCTTCAGGCAGCGATGGCGGCGACGCTCGAAGCCATGAAATCCGGCGTAGATGTTATCTATCAGGCGACACTCTTTCAGGCACCGTGGCATGGCTTCGCTGATTTTCTTGTTAAAGTTGCTAAACCATCCAATCTGGGTGCTTTTTCCTACGAGGCTGTTGATACCAAACTGGCTCGAACGGCCCAGCCAAAGCACATTCTTCAGCTCTGCATATACTCTGACCTGCTTGAAAGCCTTCAGGGAACCAAGCCGGATTATATGAGTGTCAAGCTCGGCGACGGAACTATGTATCGCCTGAGATTTGATGATGTCGCGCATTACTACCAGCACGCCAAAACCCGTTTTGAACAGTTTGTTGCTGATAAGACCCGTAAAACTGCGCCTGAGCCTTGTAGCTACTGCGATATGTGTATCTGGCGGGATAACTGCAATGCTGAATGGCTGAGAACTGACCACCTCTGTCAGGTGGCCAACATTAAACGTGACCAAATCCATAAACTGAATGAAGCTGGATTTTCTACTCTTGAACAGCTAGCCAAGGCCCCCGCCGATCTAAAGATAAAGAAGATGGGGGCAGAAACTGCCACCCGACTGAGGGCGCAAGCTGAGCTGCAACTCAAAAAGCGGGAGGATAGTGAGAATCATTTGGAAATACTACCCCTCCGTTCCGGGCGTGGCTTTGAACGTCTGCCGCAGGCGAATATTGGAGATCTCTTCTTTGATATGGAGGGTGACCCGCTCTATGATGGGGGACTGGAGTATCTTTTTGGTGTAATCGATCGCCTTGACGGCAAAGAAACATTCACGAAATTCTGGGCCCACGACCATGCTGAAGAAAAGCTTGCCTTCGAGCAGTTAATGGACTTTCTCACTGCCCATCTCACGAATTATCCTGAAGCTCATATCTACCATTACAATCACTACGAACCGACAGCACTTAAGCGTCTCGCCGCCAACTACGGCACCCGCGAGGATGCCGTCGATGACTTACTTCGGCAGCATCGGCTAGTGGATTTGTTTCAGGTGGTCCGGGAGTCTATCCGCATCTCGGAACCGCGCTACTCTATCAAGAACCTTGAGACTTTCTACATGGAAAAGCGGGATGGCGAAGTTAAGACCGCTGGCGACAGTATTGTCATGTATGAGAGGTGGCGCGAAACTCACGAGCAAAAGCTGCTGGACGATATTGCTAATTATAACCGGATTGACTGTGTCTCTACCGCCAAATGTCTGGATTGGCTGCTGACACTACGCCCGGATGGCATCAGGTGGTTCATTCCAGAATTTAAGATGGAGGATCTGGATAAGACAGCCGCGCAGATGGAGGCTGAGGCCGAGCAGCTAGAAGTCATGAACCGTCTGCAACGCGGCGCAAATGATAATAACCTTGCCCAGCGGGAGTTGGTCGGGCATCTACTGCAATTTCACCGGCGCGAAGCCAAGCCCGCTTGGTGGTCTATGTTTGACCGCCAGAACCGCGAGGTGGATGAGCTAGTGGATGACATTGATTGCCTTGGCAATCTACAGCTTGCTCGCCAGCCCGAGCAGGAGAAGAGATCACTCATCTGGACCTATCAATACCCACCACAGGAAACAAAATTTACGGAGGGCAAAGAGTGCCTGCGGGCCGAAACACTTGAGAGCCTTGGCAAGATCCACTCGATTGATCGCACCAATAGGATCATTCAGTTGAAGCGGGGCGCGAACAGAGAACCCCTACCGAACAATCTGTCAATTATTCCGGGTGGTCCGATCAATACCAACGAGATTATGGCCGCTTTGATGCGCTATGTTGATTCCGTGGCAGATGGAAACGATATATATAAAGCGTGCTCTGCGATCGTTGCCCGTGCACTCCCGACGATTAAAGGAATGCCCCATGGCGCACCGCTCAGGCAGGACGGCCAGAGCAGCCTGGGTGCGGCGCTAGCTATAGTGCCGGAACTTGATCATAGCTATCTGTTCATTCAAGGCCCACCCGGTGCAGGCAAGAGCCATACGTCCGCCCATGTCATTGTTGAATTGCTTCAGCGCGGCAATCGGGTTGGTATTGCCTCAAACTCTCACAAGGCTGTCAATAACCTGTTACACAAGGTCGCCAAGGTTGCTCAGGAGCTCGGTGTATCTTTTGCTGGTGCCAAGAAGGCTAATAAGGAAGATGAAGATACGTGGGTTAATTCACCCATGATTACGGATGTTTTCAAAAACGAAGATATTTCACCTGCGCATATGCTTGTTGGTGGCACGGCATGGCTGTTCTCTCGTGAAGAGCACGATCAGGCATTTGACTACCTGTTTATCGATGAAGCAGGTCAGGTCGCGCTAGCGAATGTTATCGCCATGGGTACCTGTACCAGAAATATCGTTCTGGTTGGCGACCAGATGCAATTGGGCCAACCGGTTCAAGGTATCCATCCGGGCGAATCCGGACAATCAGTTTTGGATTTCCTACTGCAGGGCGAGCCGACCGTTCGCCCCGAGCAGGGACTATTCCTCGGCGAGAGCTGGCGTATGCATCCGGACGTCTGCCGCTTCATATCCGACGTGATATATGGCGGCGAGCTTCATGCCCATCCCGATTGCAGCAATCAGAAATTAGTCCTTACGGGAGATATACCCGAGGGTATCAAGCCGACAGGTCTGGGTTTTGTATCGATGAGCCACACGGGCTGCTCACAATCCAGTGAAGAGGAAGCTGCTTATATCAGGGATACCTATAACTATCTATTAGGTCAGCATTACATCGACAAAAAAGGTGAGCGTCATCCGGTAACTCCAGAAGATATTCTGGTTATCAGCCCCTACAATCTGCAGGTTAACTTGCTGAAGCAACAACTGCCCGATGGGGCGCTTGTGGGCACGGTTGATAAGTTTCAGGGTCAGGAAGCACCGGTAGTGCTTATCTCAATGGCCACATCAAGCGGCGAAGAAATGCCGCGCGATATCGAATTTCTCTACAGCCGCAACCGCCTGAATGTTGCGATCTCCCGGGCAAAATACCTTGCGGTTCTGGTTGCCAATCCAAAGCTACTTGAGATTTCCTGCGCAACAGTCGACCAGATGAAGCTGGTCAACACAATGTGCTGGGCAAAGACTTATGCCGCAGGAAAATACAGACTCTAGGCTGCACAAGCTAATTTATGCAGCGCGAGACGCGTCAGATCAGCTGCTGCTATTACGTCTTCTTCACTTGAGAAACGGCCGATACCGAATCTAATAGTAGACTCTGCCTGATCGCCACTAAGACCTATCGCCCTCAGCACATGGGAGGGCTCTGGTATTCCTGAACTGCAGGCCGATCCTGTAGAAACTGCTAGATTGGGCTGCATCATGCCTATTAATTCGTGAGCATCGTAGCCATGGAAACTAACTGAAAGATTTCCCGGGTGCCGTTCTGAGACTTCTGGGCCATTCAAAGCAACCATCGGAGATAGTGTTTGAAGCATCGACCAGAGTTTGTCGCGAAGTCCACGGATACGGATACGCTCAACTGAGATAGCTTTAGCGCTTATCAAATCTATCGCGTGGGCCAAACCCACACATAGCGCGACTGGCAATGTACCTGATCGAAGGCCTGATTGTTGGCCGCCACCATATATGAGTGGCTCTATCTGCCCTTGGATATCTCTCTTTATAAATAGAGCACCGATACCTTTTGGCCCATATATCTTGTGTCCCGAGAGGCTCATTAGATCTGAGCCCATCAACTGAATATCGATATTTTCTGCAGTTAGCAGTTGGGCGGCATCTGTATGCAATAGTGCCCCGTACTTATGACATAAGCTTGCAATCTTGGCAGTATCTTGAATTGTTCCAATCTCGTTATTTGCCGCCATAACTGAAACAAGTAGGACGTCCTCGCTGAGCATTTGTTCAAGTACGCTGAGCTCAACAAAACCATCTGAATTAACTGGGATTTTCTGTACTACTGCCCCGAATTTGGTCGCCGCCGCTCGCGCTGAAGCAATAACGCATTTATGCTCTATGGCGCTCACTAATACGCGCCTACGGTTCTTGGGTGCTCGCGCAGCGAGCCCTAGTATTGCAAGGTTATTAGCCTCGGTGGCGCCGGAGGTAAAAAATAGCTCGTCGGTGTCGCAGTGCAGGCATTCAGCTATTTTGTTTAGGCTCAAATCAACTGCATTATTTGCCTGCCAACCAATGGCATGTTCCGAGGAGTGAGGGTTGCCAAATTCCGTGGTAAGGTAAGGCATCATTGCCCCAAGAACGGTCGGGTCGAGAGGGGTAGACGCCTGATAGTCCATATATATCTTTTTGGTGGACATGCCTTTTCGCCTATTCATTCAAAACTGGTAGTCTTCTCCAGTTGACTGTAATATAGAACCTCCCTAATGTCGACCTGGACAACTTCTCCAGGTGGACTATGGGACGCGGACCTCTCTTCCAAAAAAACTATAAAGCCTCATTCTCCGGACACGAAACGTTTCCGCTTCGCTACGGATGGCTCAAGAAAGTTTACGACGCCGTCACGGCCGACCCCGATTATGTGGACAATAAGCAGATTTTTTTAGGAGAAGACGCTATCGCCCGCTTTGGAGTCGGAAAGAACATGGTCATTTCAATGCGCCATTGGGCGGCGTGCTGTGGGATTATTGAGGAAGATGCAAAATCAGGGCAGCTAAGGGCTACTAATCTTGGAGATACGCTGTTCGGCCATAAAGGCCTCGACCCATATTTAGAGAATAGCGCTTCGCTATGGCTGCTTCATTGGCTCCTTTGTTCTCACTCAGATAGTCGTCCGTCAAAAACCACATGGTTTTGGGTTTTCAGTCACTTTAACGGTCATAACTTCAAACGAGATGATTTGGTTTCTGGCCTACTAAAGTTGTCTGAGGAATGCGGATGGCGCGCTTCTAACATGACTATACAGCGCGATGTCGAGTGCTTCGTGCGTATGTATGAAACGCAGGCAGTAACTACTTCTAAGGTAAATGTTGAGGAAAGTCTTGAATCTCCGTTTGCTGAGCTGGGCCTGCTACGAGGGATTAAAGGCTATTTCCAAATGATTTATGGGCCAAAGCCGAGCCTTCCTATCGGGGTCTTTGCTTGTGCCCTTGATGATTTTTGGGGTGAGAAAAATCCGGTTCAGACCATGTCATTTGAGACGATTGCTCACGACCCCGGCGCACCTGGCAGAGTGTTCCTTCTAGATGAAACAGATTTGGCAAATAGATTACTTGAGCTGGAAGCTGCAACAAACGGCATATATCGATGGTCTGAGACAGCTGGCCTCAAGCAAGTGCTTAGGGAGCGTCCTCTAAAAGTAAAAGAACGAAACTTGCTAATCTCCAAATGCTACAGCCACAGCAGGCAGAAGGAAGCCGCCTAATGTCTCTGCAAACCCAAATTAGCGTTGCGCGACGCTTTCAGAGATCAGTTAGAATCGATACTGATCTTAATAACCCCAAGGCACTTGAGGGTTTTATCTGCCCTAAATCATCTGGCGATGTAATTCTCAGCATGGCCCGGCATATATCGGAGACTGGGCAGGCTGCATTTACCTGGACCGGTCCATATGGATCAGGCAAATCCAGTCTTGTCATTGCCCTAAGCGCGCTGCTTAGCGGGAATGACAAAGTGCGGCAGAAGGCTCAAGAGGCGGTGGGCAAATCTGTAGCCAATTCGGTTTGGAACAGCCTCCCACCTAAGAGTAAGGGCTGGCATATCGTCCCGGTTGTAGGACGTAGAGCTGCAGCAGCTGAAGTTATCGGTGAGGCATTGTCTGCCTCGGGGCTAATCACAACTACTCGCAATAAAGACTGGGATGAAAGTCGTGTCGTTTCAACTTTAGAGCGGATCGTAGACGAATCTCAAAAACATCATGGGGGCTTGATCCTATTTCTCGATGAAATGGGTAAGTTTTTAGAAGGCGCAGCTCATGATGGACATGATGTCTATATCTTCCAACGACTTGCTGAAGCTGCATCGCGCAGTAATGGAAAGTTAGTTGTTGTTGGAATTCTCCATCAGGCATTTGATGAATACGCTCAAAAGCTAGCCAGAGAGTTGAGAGATGAATGGGCTAAGGTTCAGGGCCGATTTATCGATCTGGTAATTAATACAACTGGTGATGAACAACTTGAGCTCCTCTCTCGAGCGATTGAAAACAAAACTCCGGCCAAACAACCTAGCGATATCACGAAGCATATAGCTAAGCTGATACGGGAATCGCGGCCATCTGCTTCGGCAAATCTATCCTTACTTCTTCATGGATGCTGGCCGCTTCACCCTATAGTTTCATTGTTGCTGGGTCCAATTTCTAGAAGGAGATTTGGTCAGAACCAGCGCAGTCTATTCGGATTTCTGAGCTCTGCTGAGCCTTTTGGGTTCCAAGATTTTCTTAAAGAGGCATCAAAAGACGATCTCTATACACCCGCGCGATTGTGGGATTATCTGAAGTCGAATTTAGAGTCTGCGATCCTGGCTTCACCAGACGGCCACCGCTGGTCAGTGGCAGTAGAGGCTGTTGAGCGTTGTCAGCAATCTGCGATGCCGCAAATCGCAACTGAAACACTGAAGGCCTTGTGCCTAATAGATCTTTTCAAAGAGCGCTCGGGCCTTTCTGCAAATCCTGAAATACTTGCTACCTGTAGCACATCTCTTAGCGCAGCAAAGGCGCAAAAGCTATTAGAGGAGTTGCGTGAGAAATCTTATATTATTTTCCGTAAACATCTTAGTTCTTACGGCGTTTACGCTGGAAGCGATTTTGACATCGAAAGAGCTATCGCCGAGGCATCAGATAAGAATCGTACTATTAATCTTCAGGATTTAAGAAATCTTGCAGGTCTGCAGCCGATATTGGCTAAACGCCACTATCATGAAACTGGGGCCTTACGTTGGTTTAATGTAGATTTGGCTCCTGTATCTCAAGTCTCAGAGTTTCTTGAGACACCATACAATATGAATGGCGCTATTGGCCGGATCGTTCTCTGCATCCCAACTCTAGGAGAGGCTAAGCTAAAAGCTCAGACTCATTGCTCATCGGCAGCAGAGCAAATGGAAGATAATATCCTCGTCGGATTGCCGATGGCATCATGGCATATAATGGAGACAGCCCGCGAGTTTGTGGCACTAAATAAAATTCTAGAGGATAGGCCCGAGCTCAACGGTGACGCGGTTGCTCGGCGGGAAGTAGTGGCCCGTTTAGGAGACACTAAAGCTCGCCTGGAGGCAGATCTACAGAAAATGATTGATTCTGCA
>Ga0255214_1000343_pt1 | contig 11853 bp, 9 predicted proteins | sample Miss_Law_RepB_8d_FD_189951 | JGI IMG/M metagenome (GOLD analysis project Ga0255214, IMG submission 189951) | Freshwater microbial communities from Mississippi River, Louisiana, United States - Miss_Law_RepB_8d | ecosystem: Environmental > Aquatic > Freshwater > River | place: USA: Louisiana... | reverse complement strand
GCAGGTGCGCGCCACCTGCCATGCGCTCGAAGACGAAGGCTTTCGGGTGCTGGCGATCGCCTGGCGGCCGGTGCCGCCCGCACACGACCATGCCGTGGTCAATGACGAGTCCGAGCTCGTGCTGGTGGGCTTTGCGGCCTTTCTGGACCCGCCCAAGGAGAGCGCCGCCGGTGCCCTGCAGGCGCTGCAGCAGGCGGGCGTGGCGATCAAGGTGGTCACCGGAGATAGCGACCGCGTGACCCGGCATGTGTGCCGCACGCTGGGCTTGCCGGTGCAGGGTGTGCTGACCGGCGCCGAGATCGCGCAGCTGAGCGATGAAGCCCTGCGCGCGCAGGTGGAAACCGTGAACCTGTTTTGCCGGGTGAACCCGGCGCAGAAAAACCGCGTGATCCAGGCGATCCGGGCGCGCGGGCATGTGGTGGGCTACATGGGCGATGGGGTGAACGACGCGCCATCGCTGCACTCGGCTGATGTGGGCCTGTCGGTGGATTCGGCGGTGGACGTGGCCAAGGCGGCGGCCGACATGATTCTGTTGCGCCCGGACCTTCGCATCCTGCAGGGCGCGGTGCTGGAAGGGCGGCGCACCTTCGGCAACATCCTCAAGTACATCCTGATGGGCACCAGCTCGAACTTCGGCAACATGTTCAGCATGGCCGGGGGGGTGCTGTTTCTGCCCTTCCTGCCGATGCTGCCCACGCAGATCCTGCTCAACAACATCCTGTACGACCTGTCGGAGCTGCCGATCCCGCTGGACGCGGTGGACGAGGCCGAAACCGCGGCCCCCCGCGTGCTGGACATGGCCGCGATCCAGCGCTTCATGTTCACCATCGGGCCGGTCAGTTCGTTGTTCGACTTCATCACCTTTGCGGTGCTGCTCAAGGTGTTTGACGCCAGCGAGGCGCTGTTTCAGACGGGCTGGTTTGTCGAGTCGCTGTGCACGCAGGTGCTGGTGATCTTCGTCATTCGCACGCGGGGTAATCCTTTGCGCAGCCGGCCGCACCCGGTGCTCACGGCCACATCGCTGGGTATCGTGGCGCTGGCCATGGCCTTGCCTTTCACGCCGATGGCCGGGGTGTTTGGTTTCACGCCGCTGCCTGCCGGGTTTTATGCGGCGCTGGCGGTCATGGTGCTGGTGTATTTGCTGCTGGTGATGGTGGTCAGGCGGCAGATCGAGCGCCGGGCTGTGTAGGAGGCCGCCCCTGCGGCCGAAAGACAATTCGCGCGCAGGGGCGCGCTCCTACAGGGGCATCTCGGTGTGCCGGCTCAGCCGGCCAGACCCACGAACACGTTCTGCACGTCGTCGCATTCGTCCACTGTGGCCAGAAACTCTTCGACCTCGGCCATGGCCTCGGCACCCAGGCTGGCGGGATCGATCGGATTTTTGGGCTTGTAGCCCAGCTTGGCCGAGAGCACATTGAAGCCCTGCGCGGGCAGGGCGCGGCTGACCAGATCCAGATCCGACGGGTCGGTGATGAACAGGGTGGTGCCTTCGTCACCCGGCTCCAGATCCTGTGCGCCGGCTTCGATGGCGGCCATGTCGGGGTCGGCGTCGTTTGAAGTGGGTTCGGCTTCGATCATGCCCACATGGTCAAAGTCCCACGACACCGAGCCCGAGGTGCCTTGCTGGCCCTTGCGGAAGATGACCCGCATGTCCGAGGCGGTGCGGTTCACGTTGTCGGTCAGGCACTCGATCATCACCGGCACACGGTGCGGGCCAAAGCCTTCGTACATCACGCGGTCGAAGTTGACCGCTTCACCCGTCAGGCCCGCGCCTTTCTTGATCGCGCGGTCCACCGTGTCCTTGGGCATGGAGACCTTGCGGGCCTGCTCCAGCACCATGCGCAGGCGCGCATTGGCCGCCGGGTCGGCGCCATTGCGCGCAGCCATCATCAGGTCCTTGGCCAAGCGGCCAAACAATTTGCCGCGTGCGTCGGCGGCTTGTGCTTTGCCTTTGGCTTTCCACTGTGCACCCATGGGGTATTCCTTCTCGGTGTAGCGCGATGGCGCCGGGGGCAAAGCCCAGCCCGCATGTGGGCTTGGGCAGGGGTGTGTTTACTGCAGACGACTGCGGTGGCGGGCGATCTGCGCCTTGACCTGGGCCGGGGCGGTGCCACCCAGCGTGTTGCGCGCTTCGAGGGAGCCGCGCAGGCTCAGGCAGTGGTACACGTCTTTTTCGATGGCCGGGTGGAAGCCCTGCAGCACATTGAGCGGCAGCTCCGACAGGTCGCAGTTGTGGCTGGTGGCGGCCTTGACGGCGTGGGCCACGGTTTCGTGCGCGTCGCGAAACGGCAGGCCCTTCTTGACCAGGTAGTCGGCCAGATCGGTGGCGGTGGCATAGCCTTTTTTGGCGGCGTCTTCCATGGCCTGCGCGTTGACGGTGATGCCGCCTTCCTTGGCGCCGGTGGCCGGGTTCAGCTGGCCACCCACCATCTCACAGAAGATGCGCAGTGTGTCCTTGAGCGTGTCCACCGTGTCGAACAGCGGCTCTTTGTCTTCCTGGTTGTCCTTGTTGTAGGCCAGCGGCTGGCCCTTCATCAGGGTGATCAGGCCCATCAGGTGACCGACCACGCGGCCGGTCTTGCCTCGCGCGAGTTCAGGCACGTCGGGGTTTTTCTTCTGCGGCATGATCGACGAGCCGGTGGTGAAGCGGTCGGCGATCTTCACGAAACCGAAGTTCTGGCTCATCCACAAAATCAGTTCTTCCGACATGCGGCTGATGTGCACCATGCACAGGCTGGCCGCCGCAGTGAATTCGATGGCGAAATCTCGGTCGCTCACGCCGTCCAGGCTGTTCTGGCTGACTTGTGGCTGGCCTTGTGCATCGACCATGCCCAGCGTGCGGGCCACGCGCTCGCGGTCGAGCGGGTAGGTGGTGCCGGCCAGCGCGGCTGAGCCCAGCGGCAGGCGGTTGGTGCGGCGGCGCACGTCGGCAAAGCGCTCGGCATCGCGCGCGAACATCTCGACATACGCAAGCAAGTGGTGAGCAAAACTCACCGGCTGCGCCACCTGCAGGTGGGTGAAGCCGGGCAGGATCACGTCGACGTTCTGCTCGGCCACATCGACCAGCGACTTCTGCAGGTCGGCCAGCAGTTCGATGATCAGGTCGGTTTCGCCGCGCAGCCACAGGCGCACGTCGGTGGCCACCTGGTCGTTGCGGCTACGGCCGGTGTGCAGGCGCTTGCCCGCGTCGCCCACCAGCTGGGTCAGGCGCGCCTCGATGTTCAGGTGCACGTCTTCCAGATCCAGCTTCCATTCGAAGGCGCCGGACTCGATTTCCTGTGTGATCTGCGCCATGCCGCGCTGGATGTCGGCCAGGTCGGCGGCAGAGATGATGCCCTGCGCAGCCAGCATGTCGGCGTGCGCCAGCGAGCCCTGGATGTCGGCCTGCCACAGGCGCTTGTCAAAGAACACACTGGCGGTGTAACGCTTGACCAACTCGCTCATCGGTTCCGAAAAGAGCGCAGACCAGGCCTGGGATTTTTTGTCGAGTTGGTTCGTCATGATCCCGCGATTTTATCGGGCCGTATGCCTCGCCCGATGCGGCTGCATACCTGTCAACGCAACTGCGCGGCGCGGTAGACCGCGTTGCGGTCGCGTTTGCCCACCGCGATCACGATCACCAACAGTTGTTGATCCCGCACTTCGTAAACCAGCCTGTAGCCCACGGTGCGCAGCTTGATCTTGTAACGATCTGGATGGCCGCTGAGTTTGGCTGAGGGCACGCGAGGGGATTGGAGCCGCTCGATCAGCTTCTTTTTCAGCTGGGTGCGGATGCTGCCATCCAGCCTGTGCCATTCGGCCAAGGCCTCTTCCAGAAAGGCCAGTTCAAAGCTCATCGATCGAAACTGGAATGATTTTCTGACCTTGGCGGGTGTTGGCGATCTGGTTGAGTTCGATGTCTTCCAGCTGCGCCATCATGGTTTCAAACCAGGCGGCAGGCACACAGTAGAACGCGGGTTCGTTTCGGTTGAGGATGGCCACCGGAAAACCCTCGCCAGCCGCCACGGTGCCCATGGGGTTGCGCTTGAGCTCGGAAATGCTGGCCGCTGTTTCAGACAGGATTTGATGAGTCATGTGCTTTTAAGGGTGCTTTCAAAAGCACCAATAGTAGCACTTTAAGGTGGTTCGGAAAACTTCGAATTCGCCCAAAGCCTGGGCTGGTGTGAGCATTGCATTCACTCCGGATTCAACCCGTGTTCCGCAGCCCCGCCGCAATACCGTTGATGCTGATGTGAATCCCGCGCTGTACCCGCTCGTCGGCCTTGCCTTCGCGGTAGCGGCGGATCAGTTCGACCTGCAGGTGGTGCAGCGGGTCGATGTAGGGGAAGCGGTGGCGGATGGAGCGGGCCAGCGCAGGATTGCTTTCCAGGCGGTTTTTTTCGCCAGTGATCTGGGCCAGCGCGTCGGCGGTGCGGTGCCATTCGGCCTCGATGGCGGCAAAGATGCGGTGGCGCAGGCGCTTGTCGGTCACCAGTTCGGCGTACAGCGAAGCCAGGGCCAGATCGCTCTTGGCCAGCACCATGTCCATGTTGGACAGCAGGGTGCGGAAGAACGGCCACTGGCGGTACATCTTTTGCAAGAGGGCCAGTTGTGCCTTCTTGCCCGGGCCATCGGCCTTGTTCAGGAAGCTCTCCACAGCCGAGCCGAAACCGAACCAGCCCGGCAGCGTCAGGCGACACTGGCCCCAGCTGAAGGACCACGGAATCGCGCGCAGGTCTTCGATTTTGTGCAGGGTCTTGCGCGAGGCCGGGCGCGAGCCGATGTTGAGTTGGGTGAGTTCCCGAATCGGCGTGGCGCCAAAAAAGTAATCGGTGAAATCGGGGGTGCCGTAGACCAGTGTGCGGTAGGCGTCCATGCTGGCTTCGGACAGCTCGGCGGCTGCGTCCAGAAAGGCGCGGGTGGCCGGCTTGGTGGGCTGCAGCAGCGTCGCTTCGAGCGTGGCGGCGACCAGCGTTTCGAGGTTGCGGCGGCCGATTTCGGGGTTGGCGTATTTGGAGCCGATCACCTCGCCCTGTTCGGTCAGTCGGATCTGGCCGCGCACGGTGCCCGGCGGCTGGGCCAGGATGGCCTGGTAGCTGGGGCCGCCGCCGCGACCCACGGTGCCGCCACGGCCATGGAACATGCGCAGCTGGATGTTGTGCGAGTTGGCCAGCTGGTCGAACAGGCTCACCAGCGCGATCTCGGCACGGTACAGCTCCCAGTTGCTGGTGAAGATGCCGCCGTCCTTGTTGCTGTCGCTGTAGCCGAGCATGATGTCCTGCTCGGCCCCCGATCGCTGCACCAGCCTGGCCACGCCGGGCAGGGCGTAGAACTCGCGCATGATGGGCGCGGCGTTGCGCAGGTCTTCAATCGTTTCGAACAGCGGCACCACGATCAGGTCGACCACGGGATCCATGTCCAGTGTGCCCCGCATCAGGCCGACTTCCTTTTGCAGCAGCAGCACTTCGAGCAAATCGCTCACGGTCTCGGTGTGGCTGATGATGTAGTGGCGAATCGCCTGCGCGCCGTAGAGCGCGCGCATGCGCCGGGCGGTTTCAAAGATGGCCAGTTCGCTGCTGGCGTGCGCGCTGTAGTCGGTGCCGGGCACGCGCAGCGGGCGGGCGTCGTTCAGCAGGCCCAGCAGCAGGGCGCGCTTGGCATGCTCGTCCAGCTGGGCGTAGTGCTTTTCGATGCGGGCGGTGGCCAGCAGCTCGGCCACCACTTCTTCGTGCTTGTCCGAGCTTTGGCGCAGGTCCACCGTGGCCAGGTGAAAGCCAAACACCTCCACCGCACGCATCAGCGGCTGCAGGCGCATGGCGGCGAGCGCCTCGCAGTGGTGACTGCACAAGGAGGCGTTGATCACGCGCAGGTCGGTCAGGAATTCTTCGGCATGGGCGTAGGGGTTTTGCGGTGCGATGGCGTGGCGGGCGGCGTCACCGCCGGTCAGCTCCTTGAGCGTGGCGGCCAGGCGGGCGTACATGCCGGTCAGGGCGCGGCGGTAGGGCTCGTCCTGGCGGTGTTCGTTGTGGTCAGGTGAACGTTTGGCCAAGGCCTGCATCTCGGGGCCGACGGGCACCAGCATGGCCGACAGCGAGAGCTCGCTGCCCAGGTAATGCACCTCGGTCAGGTAGTGCCGCAGGGCCACTTCGCACTGGCGGCGCAGGGCGTAATCCAGCGTCTCGGCCGTCACATTGGGGTTGCCGTCGCGGTCGCCGCCAATCCACTGTCCCATGCGGAAAAAGCTGGCCACCGGCTGGCCATCAAGCGAGGCTTCCAGCTCGGCGTAGAGCTTGGGGATCTCGCGCAGGAAAGTGGCCTCGTAATACGACAGCGCGTTTTCAATCTCATCGGCCACCGTGAGCTTGGTGAAGCGAAGCAGCCGGGTCTGCCACAGCTGCATCACGCGGGCGCGGATCTGCAGTTCGTTGGCGGCCAGCTCCTTGGGGCTCAAAGCGTCCTTGTTGGCGTTGACCGCGGCGGCGCGGGCCTTGATGGCGTCGCGCTCGGCCAGCAGGTGGGCAATGTCGCGCTCGGCATCCAGAATGCTCTTGCGCTGCACCTCGGTCGGGTGGGCGGTGAGCACCGGCGAGACATAACTGTGCGCCAGCGTCTGGCTGATGGTGCGTGGCGTGATGCCGGCCCAGCGCAGGCGCTGCAGCGCCACGTCGATGCTGCCTTCTTGCGTGTGGCCAGCGCGCTCGTGGATGGCGCGGCGGCGGATGTGGTGCCGGTCCTCGGCCAGATTGGCCAGGTGCGAGAAATACGTGAAGGCGCGGATCACGCTGACGGCGCGGTCGCCGCTCAGGCCCTTGAGCAATTTCTTGAGCGCCTTGTCGGCCTCGTGGTCGGCGTCGCGCCTGAAGGCCACCGACAGCTTGCGGATCTGCTCGACCAGTTCGTAGGCCTGCGGGCCTTCCTGTGCGCGGATCACATCGCCCAAGATACGGCCCAGCAGGCGGATGTCCTCGACCAGCGGTTTTTCGTTGTCGCGGCTTTGACGCTTGTTGGGGGCCTGGGGGACAGGGGCTGCGGCAGAAGGCAATGACGGGGCCGGTTTCATGGCGGTCTCGGTGGGGAATGGGCAAGGGCGAGGGCATGCTGCAAGCCTTGTGTCGTCAGGGTTTGCACCATGAGGCCATGCTAGCATCGGCCAGCCCTGCGGAATTACAAACCGGTTCCCAAATGGGTTTGATATTTTTTGAAAGCCACCCTCCGTGTCCGTCAACGCTCCCGCCCGCATCGTCATCGCCACCCGTGAAAGCCGCCTGGCCCTCTGGCAGGCAGAACATGTGAAGGCCTTGTTGCAATCGCGCGGCGCGCAGGTTGAGCTCTTGGGCATGACCACGCAGGGTGATCAGATCCTGGATCGCAGCTTGTCCAAAGTCGGTGGCAAGGGCCTGTTCGTCAAGGAACTCGAAGTCGCCCTCGAAGAAGGCCGCGCCGACATCGCGGTGCACTCGCTCAAGGATGTGCCGATGGAGCTGCCCGCGGGCTTCGAGCTGGCCTGCGTGATGGAACGCGAAGACCCGCGCGATGCCTGGGTGTCCGCGCAATACGCGCGCCTCGAAGACCTGCCTCAAGGCGCCGTGGTCGGCACTTCGAGCCTGCGCCGCACGGTGCTGCTGCGCGCGCTGCGCCCCGACCTGAAGATCGAGCCGCTGCGCGGCAACCTCGACACGCGCCTGCGCAAGCTCGACGAAGGTCAGTACGCCGGTATCGTGCTGGCCGCAGCCGGTCTCAAGCGACTGGCGCTGACGGAACGCATTCGCCACATCTTCGAGACCGATCAAATGCTGCCTGCCGCAGGGCAAGGCGCACTCGGCATTGAAATCCGCGCCGGCCGCGAAGACCTCAAGGCCTTGCTGGCACCGCTGGCCGACCGGGCCACCTGGCTGCGCGTGGCGGCCGAGCGCGCCGTCAGCCGCGCCATGGGCGGCAGCTGCTCCATGCCGCTGGCCGCGCACGCGGCGCTCGAAGGCGGTGTGCTCAGCCTGCGCGCGGCCTGGGGCGACCCTGAGGGCAGCGTGGCGCTGGTGCGTGCCAGCGCGCAGACCTCGACCCTGGACCTGGCTTCGGCCGAGCAACTGGGCCTGCAGGTTGCGGCCCAGTTGCGCGCAGGCGGCGCCCACTGAGTTGCAGGAATCCAGGCGATGACGCCGAGCGCCATCCGAGTCCTGGTCACCCGCCCGGCGGCCGAGGCCCAGCGCTGGACCCAGGCCCTGCGCGAGCGCGGCATCGAAGCCGACAGTCTGCCGCTGATCGAGATCGCGCCACTGGACGACATGACCGCTTTGCATAACGCATGGCAGGCCATGCCCCGCCATGTCGCGGTCATGTTCGTGAGTGCCAATGCCGTGCAGCATTTCATGGCGGCACGACCGGCCGGACAGCTTTTGCAGGCCCAGGCCTGGGGCACCGGGCCGGGCACGCAGGCCGCCCTCATCGCAGCGGGCTGGCCTCCTGAACAGATCCGATGTCCGGCCGCCGACGCCGACAAATTCGATTCCGAAGCCCTGTGGGCGCAAGTCCAGGCCGATGTGCGGGCGTGGGCTGGCCGCAGCGTACTGATCGTGCGCGGCGCAGATGCCAGCGGTCAACTGGCCGGCCGCGACTGGCTGGCGCAGCAGTTGCAGGCCGTAGGCCTGCGGGTGCAGCAATGTGTGGCCTACGTGCGTCGTGCCCCGGTCCTGGAAGAGGCGCAGCAGGCTTTGGCCCGCAGCGCCCTTCGCGATGGCTGCTGGTGGCTGTTCAGCAGCTCTGAAGCCGCACAGAACCTGGCGCAGCAGTTGCCCGGCGCCATTGGCCCGGCCTCGCGAGCCCTGGCCACCCATCCGCGCATCGCCGCACGCCTGCAGCAGCAGGGCTGGGGGCGGGTGGAGGTGGTGCCGGCCACGCTGGCGGCGCAGGTCGCCTCGATAGAATGCTTGACATGAGCGCCACACCCGACTCCGCAGCGCCCGAGCAGGGCCAGCCTTCCACCACTGCACAGCCCTTGGCACGGTCATGGGTGGTCTGGGCGGCAGCTGCCATGGCCGTGCTGGCGCTGGCCTTGTCGGCCCTGCTCTGGCAAAAAATCACCCGCATGCAGGAGCAGCTGGCGCGCCAAAGTGCCGACGCCGGCCAGCAGTCCCTTGAGGCCAAGGCCTGGGCCAAACAGGCGCAGGACACGGTCAAGGACAACGCCGCACGTCTGGGCCTGATTGAAGGCCGGTTGGGGGAGGTGGCCCTGCAGCGTGGCCAGCTCGAGGAGCTGATCCAGAGCCTGTCGCGCTCGCGTGATGAGAATCTGGTCGTTGACATCGAGGCAGGGCTGCGCATGGCCCAGCAACAAGCCCAACTCACCGGCAGCACCGAACCCCTGATGGCCACCCTCAAGTCGGCCCAGCAACGCCTGCAGCGCGCTGCGCAGCCCAGGCTGGCACCGGTGCTGCGCGCCCTTGAAAAAGACATGGAGCGCCTGCGCGGCCTGCAAACCCCCGACCTGCCCGGCTTGCTGGTGCGTCTCGACGAAGCGGTGGCCCAGGTGGACGCTCTGGTGCTGGCCAATCAGGCGCCGGCGCCTGTGGCGGCAGCAGCCAGCGATGCCATGCCAGCCCGGTCTGCATGGCCGGCCTGGTGGTCCCAGGGGGTGCAGCAGATTCTGGAGCCGATGCGCGATCTGGTGCGCATCAGCCGCGTCAATGCGCCGGAGGCTTTGCTGCTCTCGCCCGAACAATCCTTCTTCCTGCGCGAAAACCTCAAGCTCAAGCTGTTGAACGCCCGCCTGGGTCTGCTGTCGCGTCAGTACGACACGGTGCGCACGGACCTGAACCAGACAGCCGCGGCCGTGCGGCGGTATGCCGATCCTCAGTCCCGCAAAACCCAGCAGCTGCTGCAGCTGCTCGATCAGGCGCAGCAGCAACTGCAAAAGGGCGAATTGCCTCGCCTGGACGCTTCGCTGGCGGCGCTGGCCACTGCGGCGGCAGGGAGGTAAGCCATGCGTGCTGCCCTGTGGCTGATCGGACTTTTCGCACTGGCGGTGGCGGGGGCATGGCTGGCTGACCACAACCAGGGCATGGTCGCCATTTTTCTGCATCCTTACCGGATTGACCTGTCGCTGAACCTGTTCGCACTCGGTCTGGTGTTGCTGGTTGCCGTGCTCTTGCTGGCGCAGAAGGCGGTGTCGGCCTTGTTGTCGCTGCCGCGCGAAGCGCGCCGCTGGCGCCTGCAGCAAAAAGAGCGCGCCGCCCATGCGGCCTTGCTCGATGCTTATGCCCAGTTCATGGCGGGTCGTTACCTGCGTGCCCGCAAATCGGCCGAGCTGGTGCTGGTCCGTGAAGACGCTTTGCGCAACGCGGCGGACCATCCCCTGGCCCATGCAGCGGCCCTGCGCGCGGTGGCCCATGTGGTGGCCGCTGAATCAGCCCATGCCTTGCAGGACAAGGCCCTGCGTGACCAGCATCTGCAGCAGGCCGAACAAGAGTCGCAGCAGGCCGATGCCACCGAACGCCAGGCCCTGACCGAGGGCCTGCACCTGCGCGCTTCACGCTGGTTGCTCGATGACCGCGATGCACAAGGCAGTCTGGAGCGGCTGGCGCAACTGCCCGGCGCGGTGGCGCGGCGCACGGTGGCCATGCGCATCCAGCTCAAGGCAGCGCGTCTGGCCGGGCAGACGGCGCGTGCGCTCGACACGGCCTTGTTGCTGGCCAAGCACCGGGCTTTCAGTCCGGTGGCTGCCCAGAGTCTGGTGCGCAGCCTGGTGATGGAACTGATTGCCCGCACACACGATGAGCGGGCGTTTGAAAAGCTCTGGCAAGGCCTGCCGGCCGCTCAGCGCGCACTGCCCGAGGTGGTGGCCCAGGCCGCCACACGCTGGTTGCAGCTGGGAGGCGATCCGGTGCGTGCACGTGCCTGGTTGCTGCCGGTCTGGGAGGCGATGCTGGCCGGCACGACCGGCCGCAGCCTCATGGATCAGCAAAAACTGGTGCAGGCCCTGGAGCTGTCCATGAAGGATGCGCCCTCCCCGGACGCCCGCAGCTGGCTGGCCCGCATCGAGGCAGCGCAGCAGGCTCGACCCAACGATGTCCACCTGCAATACCTGGCTGGCATGGTCTACCTGCGTCACCAGCTCTGGGGCAAGGCGCAGCATCTGCTGAGCCAGGCCGCCAAAGGATTGCCCGATGCCGCCTTGCAGCGGCGCGCCTGGTCTGCTTTGGCCGAATTGGCCGAACAGCGACAGGACGAGGTGGCAGCCCTGCAGGCCTGGAAGCAGGCAGCGCGTCTGGGCTGACGCGATGGCTCGGCAACAGGCCTGCATGGCACCATGAAAAAAACCGGGCAAGCCCGGTTTTTTCGTTCAAGCTGCAAGCCTTCAGAACGGCAGCTTCATGTCGGCAAGGTCCTTGCGGGTCTCGACCAGAACCAGCGGCCCTTCGTCGATCACGACCACCGGAGGGCGCTCGCGCGGTACATGCACCGCCTTGGGTTCGGCGGCAATCGCTGCTTGCACGGCGGCCACTTTGTCAGCGTCTGAATTGACCCACTCGAGACCGGAGCCGCTGGCGATCTGCTGCAGTTCGATCAGGGGCAGGGTGTAGGCCTGGACCTTGGGCATGCCGTTGGCGGCTGGGGCTGCAGACGCAGCGGCCTCAGGTGCTGCAGCAGGGGTTTCAACCGGGGCAGAGACTTCGGCCACGGCCGCCGCTGCCGGGGCTGCCGTGCTGGCACGGTCAAAGTAGGAGCGCTGGGGCCGCTGTTCCTGCTCGACCGGAGCTTCGCCGCCTTCGGCCGCAAGGTCTGCGTTGCTCTCGGCATCCGTGCGGGCTTCGCCCGAGCGCTCGCGGCGGTCGCGGCCATAACGGTCGCGGCTGCGGCGTTCACGGCGCTCGCCGTTGT